>OLPV01000048.1_pt1 | contig 118356 bp, 139 predicted proteins | sample 1671961 | NCBI WGS metagenome assembly OLPV01 (sample SAMEA3136630, study PRJEB25190) | human gut metagenome | biome: human gut; feature: human-associated habitat; material: faeces | place: Austria | collected 2013 | reverse complement strand
TATATACACATTTTTACAAATAAAAAACTAATATCACATTAGTTTTTATTATATTAGATTTTGGCAATATTCTTCTTTTAAATCTAAATTTTCATTATATATTTCAAATATTTTTTTACTTATTTCTTTAACTTTCACATCATAATTATTGTTTCCATACAAAGTTAAAATAGCAATCAAATAAGGATAATTTGTATCATCATAAATTCCTATATCATGATAACTTACATCATAATAACCATATTTATGTAAAAAAACTTTTTCATCAAAATTTAAATAATTCATATTTCTATTATTCATAGATTCTTTAATTAACTTTGTATAATCATCATCAACTTGAAGCAATTTATATAATCTGTCTAAAGATTTAATAGCTAAATCCGCAGTATAATTTCTTATAAAAGGATCATAAGATTCCATAACTAAATTATACTCTTCAAAATACATTTTCAAATTATCTAACCCTATATATTTAATCAACATAAAATATGCTGTATTATCACTATAAACTAACATGTATTTTATCATTTCACTTAAAGATACTTCATCATAATACTTATGTTGCTTCATTCCAATACTTCCTTGCATTGCATCACTTGGTTTATATACTAATTTAGTTTCTAAATCTAATTCATTATTTCTATACTTTTCTAACAAATAGATTACTACGAATACTTTTGATGTACTTGCAGAATAATATATTTTATTTTCATTAACCTTTAACTCATAATTATTATTTAAATCTTTAAAATAAATAGCTACCCCACTTTTAGCATAGATATTAGAAATATCTGCAAATTTTTCATCAACAACAGTATCTTTAAAAGGTTCATTCATACATTGTAAATATTTTTGTTTTTTTAATTTTTCTTCATCTTTAAAAGCATTCAAAGTTTGTTCCATAAATGTATTTTCATTATTGAATTTATATTTAATAAAAAAGAAAACACTTGCTAAACAAATTAATATAATTAATATAATCCTTATTATTTTTTTCATAAACTACCTCACACAAATATTATAATGCAAATTTTATGATTTGCAAATATATAGTTACTTGCGTATGCTAAATTATTGTGATATTATGAATATAGCTTTAAAGGTTGTGATTTGATGAAGAAGAAAAATGGTTTTTTATTTACCTTATTTTGTATAATATTAATTATATTAACTACTTTATTAATATTTAATTTATTTAGAATTTATAATAAAACCAAAAATATAAATTTATTATCAGAATATATTATAAAAGACAATGAAATAACTAACAAAAATGGTTTAAATAAAGAAAATAGTTCATATATATTTAAAGGAGAAACAAACAATAACTATATCTTATATAATAATCTTTTATGGAGAATTGTGAAAATAAATAATGATAGTTCAATAACTTTAATATTAGATGACTATATAAATATGTTGCCTAAAAATTTAATAAATGTGTTTTTTGAAAATTTAACTACCAATTTAAACACAGATTATTTAACTAAAAACAAAATATGTATGGATGAAATGAACGACAACGAAATAACGTGTAATAAAACTAACAACGATTCATATATAAGTTTATTAAGTACCTATGATTATCTAAACTCATTTTACGAAGAAAAAACATTTATCACAAAAGATAAAGAGATAATGTGGTTATATAATAATGACAATCATACAAATGGCGATAGTATTAGTAAATCAAATGAAAATAATTTTTATGAAATTAGACCAGTTATAACTTTAAAAGCAAACACAACATATAAGGATGGAAACGGAAACAAGGATAATCCATACAAAATTGATGATGAACCATTCGGATTAGGAAGCATAATAAAAATAAACAATGATACTTATGTAGTTTATGATTTTATAAATGACATTAAATTAATGAGTTTAAAAACAATTGATAACCTAAATCGCGAAAAAGTATTAGATTACTTAAATAACGAATTATATGAAAAAATAAATTACAATAACTTATTAAATAATTTAACTATTTATAAAGGAACCTACAACAATAAAAAAGATGATTTATTAAAAGAACAAGAAACAAGAAAAATTGGTATACCAAATATCTTAGATATAAAAATAAATAATGATATAACTAATTATTATTTACCAAACAAAATTAATAATTTCAATTTAATTTACGATAATCCCATTATTTATGGAGATACAAAAACAACTCATAATACAAGATATACAATTTTATTATCAAAAGATAAAGTCAAAAACTTTATAAAAGAAGATAATATATATGTATATAAAGAAGGTGCAAAATGAAAAAAAACAAAATAATAATTATTATTGATTTAGTTGTTGCTACCCTATTTCTAACAACAATTATTTTTCAAAATGATATTGAAGATTTTATGATAAAAAAAAGATTTCAAAATAATATTTCTGAAAAGAATACTGACTACAAATCATTAAAATTTAACAACAATTTAATTATCAACACAACAGACGACAAAAAATATGATAATAAGTATGAAGCTGAAATACAAAATCGTGGAAATAACAATAACTATAAGATAATAAATATTAATGTGGCAAATAATAAAGGTTGGTTAGTAGTTGTATATGACCCAAGCACTGTTCATATTATGAAAAGTAAAGCATTTAAAACTCCGAACAATGATGGTAAAGAAAACATTTTAGATATGACTAAAAGATACGGAGCAACAATTGGAGTTAATGGCGGAGGCTTTTACGATGATGGTAAAGTTAGCAAAGACATTCCATTTGGTTATATTATTGAAAATAATAAAGTTATATATAAATCCCACAATAGAGAATCAGATATTATTGGCATGAGTAACGATAATAAACTTATGCTTGTACATACAACTGGAGAAAAGGCTATTGAAATGGGGATGCGTGATGGTTTAGAATTTGGTCCATTTTTAATTATTAATGGAAAAAGGCAAACAAATTTAAAACCTACGAGAGCAGCTAGAAATATGATAGCCCAAAGAGATGATGGCATAATATTATTCCTAGTTACTGATGGAGCATCATATGCAGGTATTACTTTTAATGAAGGAATCGATGTTTTAGAAAAATATGGGGCAACAACTGCAGCCAACCTAGATGGTGGTGCAAGTACACAGTTAGTTGTAAATAAAGAACTTTTAAATTCACCCAAAAATGCTTTAGGTATTCCAATACCCAAAGGAAGAACTGTTGTTAATGGGTGGGGAGTTTTCCTAGATAATTAATCTGTCAGAACAAAACTTATATTTCTAACAAAATACAAGTATCTGTGTTACCTCATGGTAACACTTTTTATGTTTCACTAAAACCCTAAGTTTCTCATGAAGACCAACATCGGATGGTCGCCACTCGACTTTTTTATTTTGTTCTTATTTATATTATACTTTCTTCATATTTATTTTTTCTTTCTGCCAAAAATTATTATAAATATATCTAGTACTTCCAAAAGTTTTTTCAATCAATTCACTTTGCAAATGTTCATTAAAATACCCTCGCAGATAATCTAATTACAATATAAAAAAGAGTCAAAAGACTCTTTTAAAAAGTGTGAGTTTTGAGTTTTTATGTTAATTGTGTATAGTTTATATTTTTATAAACCTAAAATTTTTATCTTATATAACATCCCTCCTTTGTTACAATATAATAATAACAAAGAATTATGAAATATTTATGTTGAAATAATGAAATTTTTATATTTTGATTTTAAAATAGAAAGTAGTACCTTTTTTTAATACACTCTTAACACCATATTCATAATCATGAAGTTCAAGAATCTCTTTTACAATAGAAAGACCTAACCCTGTTGATACAACATTCCTTTGATGATTCTTGTCATTTTTATAATATTTGTTCCAAATATATGGAATTTCACTTTCCTTAATACCTTTACCAGTATCACTAATTTCCACTAAATAATACTTTTTATGTTTTGTTACTCTTACTGTTACAGTTTTATCATCACCAGTATAATTAATAGCATTGTTAATTAAATTATAAATTACTTGATTTAGTTTCTTTTTATCAGCCTTTATCATTATTGAATTAGGCATATCTAAATTAATTGTATATTTTTCTGTTTCTTTTATTATTTGATATCGATTTACAATAGTTTTTATATCATCAGCTAAATCAAATTTTTCAATACTTAGGGAATCGGCATTAGATTGCATTCTAGATAAATCAAGTATATCATTAACTAAAACTGTTAACCTATCCGTTTCATCCACAATAATACTTAAGTGTTCGTTCATTTTATCTTGATCTTTATAAGATATATCCCGAATCATTTCCGCATATGCCTTTATCATTGTAAGGGGCGTTTTCAAATCATGAGATACGTTTGCCATTAAATCACGACGCAATTCATCAGTTTTAAGCATTTCACTTTGAGCTTGTGTTAAAGCCTCACTCAATTCATCAATTTCTTTAATACCAGAATCTTCAAAATAAACATCGGTATCTCCAGTTCCTAACTTTTTAGCTTTTTTAGTTATTTTTGTAATAGGTTCTGTTATTTTATTTGATAAAAACACAGACATAATTATAGCTATTACAATACCTAATATACAAACATACATCAATTGTCTTTTAATTAAAATTGTAAAATCAGAAATATCTTCTAAATTAGAATATATAAATGTATTTTTACCATCAACTTTTATACCATACATTAACGCTTCAACATGTTTATCTTCATTAATAAATTTATAAGATTTAAATGTCTCATCAGACTCAACAAAACCATACATTAATTCTTTTACTTTACTATTTCTATTTTTTAAAGCACAACCATTCATATTCATATTATACGCGCCAACAACATTAATATCATCACTCACCACAATACAAACATTTTTTTCATATGCAATTTCTTGCAAAGTTGAAATTAAGTTATCACTTTCTACACTTTTCAAAGAATAAACAATATTATTCATATTTAACATCTGTTCTTTTTCATAATAAATATCTAATATTTTTATTTGACAAAACCAAAGAAGAATAATAATAACAACATTATAGGAAAGAAGAAAAAACAATGTTTTAGCTTGAATACTAGTTTTCTTTTTATTCTTCATATAAAAACTTGTATCCCATTCCACGAACTGTAACAATCATATCTTTATATTTACCTAAATGTTTTCTTAAAGTCTTAACATGAGTATCAACAGTTCTATCATCACCATAAAAATCATAACCCCAGATATGAGAAAGTAAATTCTCTCTAGATAAAGCAATATTTTTATTATCTATAAAGTATTTTAATAAATCATATTCTTTCGGTGTCAAATAAATCTTCTTTCCATCCACATACACATCATGAGCTAAATCATCTAGCTTTATTCCTTTAATTTCATATATATTAGTATCAATTTCTTTTCTTTTAGTTACAGCCTTAATCCTTGCCACCAACTCTTTTGGACTAAATGGCTTAGTTACATAATCATCTATGCCTAAATCAAAACCAATAAGTTTATCATATTCTTCACCTCGTGCAGAAAGCATTATAAAAGGAATATCTTTTATCTTTTTAATCTCTCTACATGCGGTATATCCATCCATCTTAGGCATCATTATATCCATTATTATTATATCAAAGTTTTCTTGTTTTACTTTATTTAATGCTTCCTCACCATTACTTGCTTCTTCAACTTCAATTTTTTCTAATAATAAATATTCTTTAATTACATCTCTAATTAATTTCTCATCATCTACTACTAAAACACGCATTTTACCACCCAACAATTATTATAATTTTCATTTGTGAAAAACATATGAAAATCTATCTATTTATAGATTCCACATTACTTCTTCTTTTAATTATTCTTGATTTTCCACTACTTATTACTTTTACATTATCACTATCATATATAAAAATAGTATTACTTACTTGATCACATTTATTACTTAAATCATATATCTTACTTTCAATATTGTATCCATCTTTAGTTTTAATTATTTTACTAATAAAAGTTTTATTGCCATTATAACTTCCATACATACCATTAGCAATAATTGTTTCTTCGTTTTTAATTAATCGCATTTGAACTATATCTCCATCTAAAAAATCAAATGAATTACTTAAAAGATACCGTATTTCTCTATTTTCCTCTAAGGATAACCCTTCATACGGAAAAAAATATTCTTCTTCATAAACATTATTAAATTTCATATCTATCAAACCACCTAAGAAAATTATAGCAAAAAAAAGAAAAAGGGGCAAATCCTTCTTTAATCACCAATAATTTCTAAAAAAATAACTTAAAATAATTATTGAAAAAAAAACTTCCATATCTGGAAGTTTTATTAAATTATTTATTTTCTGTTTCAAGTTTTGCAACAATTTTCTTTAAAACATCAGCAGTAGCTTGTTTTAATTCAGAAACACTTTTTTCAATAACGGGTGTTCCTTTTTCAACAGCTAGCTTATATAATTCGTCAGCTTTCTTTTGAATTTTAGTTGCTTTTTGTTTCGCAATCTTTAAAGCTTTTTCTTTATCAAGATCTTTTAATTCTTTTTGAAGTTCATTAACTTTTTTTACAATACTTTCTTTTACATCTTCAGCTTTAATAGATTTAACTTGTTCTAATACTTCATCAAACTTTTTCTTTAAATCAGCTCTAGTTTCCTTTCCAGTTTTAGGTGCAAATAATAAACCTAAACCAGCTCCCACTGCTGCTCCACAAAGAAATTTTCCTAATCCATTTTTTTTCATATTATTCCTCACTTTCACCCTTTCTTTTTTTTCTAAATAATACTTTACTAAATAAATTACCAGCCACTTCTACAACCTTATCTGTAAAAGACGCAATCTTATCGGTTGTAAAATCAATTATACTAAATATTGAATTTAATGATTCAACCTTTTCATTTACATTATCCACTACTTTTTCTAACTTATTCATAGTTATTATAGTCTTAATTCCCAAAATTATTCCTATAGTTAAAAGAGCAATTAAAAGTAAATAAATAACTATTGGCAAGAAGTGTAACCAAAAATCCACTAGATATCACCTTCCTCTCTATTATCATACATTGAATCTATTAAATCAAACAGATCATTTTCTAAAGTATCATCATCTTCAACTTTTCTCATTTCTGTTTTATTTGCATCACGTTTTGCTGTTACTTCTTCTAAGTCTTTATCAATGCGTTCATAATCTGCCACTTCATTTGTTGCTTCTTTATTATTTTTATCTTCAACACTATTTTTTTCATCAACATCGATTGTTACATCTGATGTATCTTCTAATAATTCATCGATTGTTTTTACTTTTTGTTGTTTTTCTTCTTCATTTTCTTTAACTTTAACTGTAACACTTTCTTCATAATAAGTCGCCTCAGGTTCACCAAGTGTTTCTTCTCCAAAAGCTTTTTTTCTAACACTATTAAAATCTAATCCCGTATTAACTACATTATCTGTTTTACTTTTTATATCTTCAGGTTTATAATCTTCATTTAATATACCATACACTGGAGAAATAATCGGAGATGGTTTAAATTTCTTTTTTTCTACTACTTCCGTTCTTTCAATTTTTGAAAAATTTCCCATATCATACCTTTTTTCTACTCTCTTCTTTCTTTCGTATTCCATTACATTAGTAGTTTTAGGTTTTTGAACTCTACTCATATTTGAAAATTCTTCTTCATCGAAATCAAAGAATGGTGAAATATTATCTGATTTAAATAAATCCCTTTCATTTAAATTTTCAGTTTTTGTTTCCTTAACTGGAGCAGTTACTTTGGGAACACTTTTTTCAACAGGTTCTTCAACCTTTCTTTGCGGTTCTATTTTCTCTGCAATTGGCTTCTTTTCTTCACTTTTAGGAGTACTTACAACTTCATCCTCTTCTACCTCTTCAAACAGTATTCCTTTAATTTTGTTTAATAATCCCATAATAGTCCACCTTCCTAATTAATTAAATCTGGGTCTGGAATTTTTTCTTCTTCTTCCTTATAATTATTATCAATAGTCAAATAATTACTTTCACTACCCTTTGTGTTAAATATATTAAATTCTTCTTCACTAAAACTAAGTATATCATCACCCATTAAATTTGCAATTATACTATCATTATACTCAACACTTTTTAATATGTTTATAATAGATAACATTGCCTCATTACAATATCTTTTATCTACTATCACTTCTATTTTAGCATAATTATACATAATTTCAACTAAATATTTATTATTTTTTAATAAATTTATTTCAACATATCCAAATTTATCTTCAAAACTTATCTTGCTAGAATAAACTGCCTTATCATTTATATGATAATCTTTTTCGATTTTTTTCTCATAACTTACTACATCAACATATAAGTAATATTTACTATTAGCATCTTCAATTACTTCATTATACATAGTACTATCACTTACTTGCATACCTCTAGGTAAATAATAACTATATCCAGTTCTATATATATTATTTTTGGGAGAACTCGTAGAAATATTATTTACAATATCACTATAATTTAATTTATTTATATTAGTACAGCCAGTTATTAAAAATAACATGCTAATAATAATAACTATTTTTTTCATATTTAACCTCTTCTATAATTATATCAAAAAAAACAAAAGTAATAAAGTAAAAGTTTTTGTCAAACATTTACTTATAACTTGTAAATAATTGATAACTTTACAAATATCTAAATTGAAAAACTAAAATTGAATTTTTACATCTTTTTTTAAAACTTTTGTCGAGCAATGTCGAAACGCTTGCATTATATTATTTTGTATGTATAATAACTCATTGTTACCTGAATTTTTACTGTCAGTCTATAAACTACCTCCATAATAACAGGTAACAAAGAGTTATATCCTAAAACCCATCTTCTCTACATGGATATAACTTTTTTATTTGAAAATAATTATTTACTTACATCAACATATTTAATTTTAATTCCCATATTACTAAATTTTTCTTCATACTCGGTCATTATATTTGGTATGTTTTCACTATGCAAATCATAACTTATATTATTTATATGATATCCATATTTTTTATATTCCTCTAAACTAAATTGAAATAATAAATCATTATCAGTCTTTTGGATTATATGAGGTTTATCTTTAAATAATTGATCATAAATTTGTAAATAATTGAATGATGTAAGTCTTCTTTTAGCATGTCTATCTTTAGGCCATGGATCAGAAAAATTAAGATATATTGTATCAATCTTCTTATCCAACAAATCTTCAATACTTGCAATATCCCCGATTAAAACTTTTAGATTACTAGGTTTGTATTCATTTATTTTTTTTATAGCAACACTTGCAACACTACTATATTTCTCTACTCCAATATAATTAATGTTCGGATTATTTAAAGCCATATTCAAAATAAATTGTCCTTTTCCCATTCCTATTTCTAAACATACCGGATTATTATTCTCAAAACTTCCTTCATAATAATAATCGCAACCATTTAATACTTCATCTTTATCTTTAGGATTTCTCATTCTCATATTATCAACTTCTTTCTAATTTACATATACTATTTGTAAGGAGGCTACTCATGAGAAAAAATAGAAACTCATTTTTTACTGAATCAAATATGAATTATTCAAATTTTCAAGCACAAGGTGCCATACCTCAAGCAATGCCTTACGCTAATGCTAATTATAATCCTTATCAAGCACAACCTAATATAGGTATGCCCTATGTAGACAATTCTGATTCAATAGAAAACAGACTTGCCAAAATTGAGCGTCAAATCAATCGTTTAAATGCTAGAATAAACAAACTTGAAAGCCTAAACACAACATTTTTAGATGATAACATTGACACATCAGGCAACATGTATATGCTTTAATTATATATAATCATTGCACTAAAACAATATAACTGTTCTTCTCCACATACCGCAATTGCCACTTGATACTTGATATCTATTATATCAAAATCCCCGGAATTTAGAAAGCCATTTACAGCACTTTCTAAATCTTTTTCATGTCCTTCATCAAATACTTTAACTTTCATATATCCCACCAATTATATTTTACAACAATAAACTTAAATATTTTGTCTATTATTGTATTTATTTTTAAAAATTATAACATACTACCAATTAAAAAGAATTGTTATTTAACAACAATATTAACAATTCTTCCTTTTATAACAATTACTTTAACAATTTCTAATCCTTCTATATGTCTTTTTACATTATCATTATTTAATGCCTTATCTTTTATAACATCTTCAGAATCATCTACATTAACTACAATTGAACCACGTAACTTGCCATTAACTTGAACACCTATTTCTTTTTCATTTAAAATAGTTTTAGCTTCATCATATTCTGGCCAAGTACCTTCGCAAATTGGACTTTGTCCTAGAGATTCATTTAATTCTTCCGTAATATGTGGCGCCATTGGATTAAGTAATGTTAATAATAATGTATAATCTTTTTTAGTAATATGTTCACATTCTTCATATTTATTAAGTAATATCATTAATGTTGAAACTGCAGTATTATAAGCAATATGACTTAAATCATAAGTAACTTTTTTAATACTTTGATGAATAATTGTTTCTAAGTTTTTAGAATATTCATCGCCTTCTACTACCTTATCTTTTAAACGAATAATTCTATCAATAAATCTCTTACATCCTTTTAATGAATCAGTACTCCACGGAGCAGATTGTTCATAATCACCCATAAACATTTCATAAACTCTTAAGGTGTCTGCACCATATTCATTAACTATATCATCTGGATTAATAACATTTCCTTTACTCTTACTCATTTTTTCATTATTTGAACCTAATACCATACCATGGCTTACTCTAGTCCAAATCATTTCTTTATGGGGAACAAGCCCTATATTATATAAAAATTGTACCCAAAATCTTGCATAAAGTAAGTGCCTTGCTGTATGTTCCATACCACCATTATACCAATCAACTCTATTCCAGTATTTCATTGCATCCATACTTGCAAACTCATGATCATTATGAGCATCCATAAATCTTAAGAAATACCAACTAGATCCAGCCCAGTTAGGCATTGTATCAGTTTCACGACGAGCATGACCTCCACATTTTGGACAAGTAGTGTTGACCCAATCGGTTATTTTAGCAAGAGGGCTTTCACCATCATCAGTTGGTTCATATTCAGCAACATCTGGCAAAACTAAAGGTAAATCTTCTTCATTTAAAGGAACCCAACCACAAGTATTACAATATACCATAGGGATAGGTTCTCCCCAGAATCTTTGTCTTGAAAAAATCCAATCTCTCATTTTGTAGTTAACTTGAGCTTCACCACATTTATTATCTTCAAGCCATTTTATCATTTTACTTATGGCATCTTCTTTATCAAGACCATTTAAAAATTCAGAATTAATATGAACCCCATCACCAACATAAGGAAGTTCCTCAGTCGGTCCTTGTAATACAGGAATAATTTCTAAACCAAATTTAGTTGCAAATTCAAAGTCTCTTGTATCATGGGCAGGTACGGCCATAATAGCGCCAGTACCATAAGATACTAAAACATAATCACTTATCCAAATAGGAATTTCACGACCATTAACGGGATTTATTGCATAAGCACCAGTAAAAACACCAGTTTTATCCTTATTAAGTTCAGTTCTTTCCATATCATTTTTTAATTTACAAGCATTTATATATTTGTTTACATCGTCTTTTTTATCATCCGTAGTAATTGCACCCACTAATTCATGTTCCGGAGCCATAACACAATAAGTTGCTCCGAATAATGTATCACATCTTGTTGTAAACACTGTAAATGATTTATCAGTATCTTTGATTTTAAAGTTTACATTTGCTCCGATAGATTTACCAATCCAATTTATTTGTCCTAACTTAACTTTTTCTGCAAAATTAGTATCTTTAAGTCCTTCAAGTAAATCTTCAGAATAATCACTCATTCTAAGCATCCATTGACTCTTTTCTTTTTGAACTACTTGAGTACCACATCGCTCACATACACCACCTGCAGCATCTTCATTCGATAAAACACTTTTACAAGTTGGACACCAATTTACCGGAACAGTATCCTTATAAGCCATTCCATGTTTATAAAATTGTAAGAATTGCCATTGAGTCCATTTATAATATTCAGGATCTGTTGTACTAAATTCTCTATCCCAATCAAATGAAAATCCTAAATCCATCATTTGTCTTTTAAAATTTTGAATATTTTTTTTAACAGCTTCTTTAGGATGTATATGATTTTTTATTGCATATTGTTCAGCAGGTGCACCAAAAGCATCCCACCCCATTGGATATAAAACATTATATCCTTGCATTCTCTTCATCCTTGCAATAGCATCTTGAGCAGTATAACCTCTTACATGTCCAACATGTAAACCATTTCCAGACGGATAAGGAAACTCAACTAATACATAATAAGGTTTCTTATCACTACCAGTTATCGCTTTAAAGCACCCTTTTTCTTCCCAATATTTTTGCCATTTTTTTTCTATTTCATTATGATTCATTTTTATTCCAACCTTTCTTAACTAAAATTCTTCCAAATATCTCATATAATGCATAAATAAGTCCAAACAATAATATAAACCCTAATAACATACTAAATCCTAAATTCCAAGGTATAATAGTAACCACCATAAATACAAATGAAATTATAAATGCATCAATTAAAGACACCATAAAGAATACATAATTTAAATTCATTTTATTGATATCCAATTTAAATCTAGGAATTAAATAAGATAATCCTACAAAATCTTCTAATTTTTTATTTTTCTTTTTCGTTTTTTGTTTCTTTATATTTTCGTAACCTCTTTTAAAAATCCACAAGAAATTAACGAGGAATACTGCTACAAAAACAAACAATCCCCAAATTAAAGTTTCACTTAACTGCTCCATAAATCCCTCCAAAATAAAAAGGTCATACCCAAAGGACGAGTTTCCCCGTGGTACCACCTTAATTGTTTCTTATTAATTGATACGGAAATTACCCCATTTACATCCAAAAGCAAGTTCAATTTTTTACTTTATTAGTTTCCATCAACCACTAACTCTCTTTAAAAGCAAGAAAATTTACTACTCTTTTTTCATCTGCATATATACATTATATTAAATTTCTGCTACATATTCAAGTAATTTTATAAACATTCTTATAAATCTTTTATCTAATTCTCTTATTTTTTTGATTTGAATTCTTTTTTTCTTAATTTCTAAATCACTAAATATTATACTTGCTATTTTTTCCTTAGTTACAGTTTCAATTGGTAAATCAGTAATAATAGAATTAATATCTTCATTTATTATTCTAACAGCATTTATTTCAATATCATTACCCCTACAGTTAATTATTAATTCCTTCGTAGTATCTACATCCATAACCTCAACAATAAAATTATTATCTTCTTCATAAGTTTTTATATTATCACTTAATTTATCTTTATTAACATAAACTTCTATTAATTCTGGCACTTTGGTATTTCTAAAATTAATTTTATAATCCCTTTTACTTGGAATTACAGTTGTTTTTCCATCTATAGGTTTTATAGACACTGAATAATTATTTGGCATATAATTAAAATTAATCGAAGTCACCATATAAAAACCTTCTTCATACATTTTAGTAATTCCATCATCTTCATATAGATTATATGAATTGCTTTCTCCAGGAAATATATTGATTTCCATTTTTTTTGGTGAGCTTAAATCATTAATATCTTCATCCAAAACTGTCATAGGCACAATACTTCCTGCTTTTGCAAATACAGGATACTCATCATATTTATAAAATGCTACATATCTTTTATCTCCGATAAATTTTTTGCCAGATTTAAAATCATACCATGTTCCTTTAGGTAAGTAAATTCTTTCAATAGATCTATTCATTGTAATATCACTTTTTTTAGTAATCGGAGCTATAAACAACTCTTTACCAAAATAATATTCATTTCTATAATCTGGTTCATCGTATATTTCAGGGTTACCATAATAAATAGGTTGAATTAAAGGTTTACCTAACTTACTATAATTACAAGCTTCCGTATATAAATACGGAATTAACTTTTGGCGAAGTAATGCATATTCCCGAGCTATAGTATAAGTTTCAATATCCCACGCCCAAGGTTCTCTTTTATAATAAACTCCTCTTTCAGCACTAAATCTAAATATTGGATTAAAGCATGAAAATTGTACATATCTTAGATATAACTCAGGGTCTTCAATTCCACCTTTATATCCACCAACATCATGACTCCACCAAGTGATTCCTTTATTAGCTGCCATACTATTATAAAAAGGTAAAAACTTTAAAGTATCCCAAGAAACATATGTTTCTCCAGAATATAATATTCCCACCCTATGCGGTGCAACCAAAGGACTTCTAGTTAAAACCAACGGTCTACTGTTTTTAACCTTATTTATATCTTTATTAAAATAATAATTTAATGCATTTAATCCCAACATATCTTTTTTATAATCTAACCAAAAAACATCTATATTCAAATCTAATAAAACATCAATCACATTTTTAACAAAATTTTCCATAAAAGTTTTATCCAAGACATTAAAAGGTATAACACTTCCATCAGTAACATTAAAAGCATTAGCAAAACTCAAATATTTATCTTCTTCCTTCCTTACCCCTTCAACTGGATCAATATTAAGACCTACTCTAACACCTATATTATGCATTGCATTTATAAATTCACTAGGATTAGGAAATAATTCTTTATTAAAACTAAAACCCGTTCGATATAAATTATAATTATTCTTATCTTTAATATGCCAAAATTCACTTAATAATAATACTGATAGAGGTATTCCGTTTCTTTTAAACAATTTAGCCAAAGTTTTTGTATCTTCAAAACTATATATTCTTTCTCTATTCCACCATAAACCTAAAGCATATTTTGGTATTAATGGTGGATAACCTGTTAAAGTGAAATAATCTTTTAAACACAAACCAAAATCTCTTTTATACATAAACAAATATAAATCAACTTTATTAGGATTAGGTTGTACTAAAAAACCATCAATATCTATTTCCATGTTATTTGAATCATCAAGTAGTACAAAACCATCCGTAGAATAAAGACCTTTATCTAAATTAATTTTACCTTTATAGTTATCTAAACTTACTGCTCCACCCTTGAAATTTCTAGCTTCAGCTTGTCCATAAAACCAAATTTTATCAGTATTATTAAGTGTTACTCGCAAGTTATTATCCGGAGCAAACTTAGGTCCCAAGAAAGGTTTATTTTTTAAATATTGAAATGAAAAATAATTAGTTGTTATAGAAATATATTTTTCATCTTGTTGCACCTTAAATGTTGGAACTCTAAAGTTTCTGTTAGAAACTAATGTGGTTAAATTATCAGAAAAATGGCCATTTACGCTATATTCCATTCTAATTAAACGCTCACTTAAAACACTAATTCTATAATTAGTTCCACGAAACACCGCTTGTTCATTTGTTTTTGATTTTGTTAAATCTGGAATAAAACATGTATCTAATTTAGCCATAACAACCCTTCTTTATTTATTATTTGTATTTATCAATTGCTTCATTTAAAAAATCATCGTTCTTAAAATAATTAATTTTCATAGAACTTTTAACCTTTTCAAGTGTTCTACTTGCTCTTTTTCTTGCTTCTTCTGTACCTTTTTCAAGTATATTTACAACTTCATCTAAATGATTTTCATAATATTTTCTTTTTCCTCTAATTGGTTCTAATACTTCTTGTAATATATCATTTAGAAATTTTTTAATTACAACATCTCCAAGACCACCAGCTTGATATTTCTTTTTTAATTCATCCAAATTTTTATATTCGGGTAGATATTTACTAAAATGTTCATCTTTTGCAAACACATCTAAATAAGTAAATACAACATTTCCCTCTATACTACCTGGATCATCAACTCTTATATGATTTGGATCAGTATACATACTCATTACTTTTCTTTTTACTTCTTCAGATGTATCCGCCAAATAAATTGTATTACCTAATGACTTACTCATTTTAGCTTTTCCATCAATACCCGGAAGTCTTCTTTCGTTTTCAGTTTTGGGTAAATACACCTCAGGCATTACCAAAGTCTCTCCATAAATATTATTAAATGATCTTACTATTTCTCTTGCTTGTTCAATCATTGGTAATTGATCATCTCCAACGGGAACACATGTTGCTTCAAATGCTGTTATATCAGCAGCTTGACTAATCGGATAATTTAAAAATCCAACCGGAATGCTTGTTTCAAAACCACGCAACTTAATTTCATTTTTAACCGTAGGGTTTCTTTGTAATCTGCTTAAAGTTACTAAATTCATATAATAAAATGTTAATTCTGTTAACTCACTAATTTCTGATTGTATAAAAATATTTGTTTTACTTGGATCAATTCCCACAGACAAATAATCCAGTGCTACTTCAATAACATTATTTCTAACTTTACTTGGATTATCAAAATTATCAGTTAAAGCTTGAGCATCAGCAATCATAATATAGACTTCATCAAATTCTCCACTATTTTGTAAAGCTACTCTATTTCTAAGGGAACCAACAAAATGGCCTATATGAAGTCTTCCAGTTGGTCTATCACCTGTTAATATAATTTTTTTCATATTATCACATCCAATATAATTATATCAACAAGCCATAGATTTATCAAGAAAATTAAATAAACATTCAACAAATTTCATTTTGCTAAAAACAGTTACTTTCTTTATAATTTATATAACTATTTTATCTTTATTATTTATTAAAAGATTTTGCCACAAAATCAATCAATTTATCTTGAATCATTTGCGTGTATCTGTTATAGTAAACGTTATGGAATATTTGGTTTCGGATGTCTACCTTCTCTTTCAGGGGCTTTTGGCTTTATGGAAGGAAGGTGATCATATGAAGAAAAGGAAATATATAATTAAAGTACTTAACAGAATATGTATCATTTTAGTGATAATAGTTTTAATAATTATTTCATTTAAAATAGACATCTGCCATTAGGCAAATGTCAATCTAAACCAATTAGGTAGACATTCGATAAATATCAAATGTTCCTTTTTATTTTATGAAGATTTCTCTCCATATATACATTATACTAAAAATTTTTTATAAATTCAATAATATCTGATTTATATACTTTAAAAGTATAAACTTTTGTAAAATTATAAAATATGTTATAATAGACTTATTACAAGGAGATGATTATTTTGAAATATGAAACAGATTCAAGAAAAATAAAACCAGGACAAATTTTTGTCGCTATAAAAGGACATACCGTTGATGGACATGATTTTATACAAGATGCTATAAAAAATGGTGCATCAAAAGTTATTGCAGAACATGAAGTAGATTGTAATATTCCATTAGAAGTAGTATCTAATACCGAAGAATATTTAAAAGAACAATTAAAAAATGAATATGCTGATGAAATTAACAAATTAAAAATAATTGGTTTAACTGGTACAAATGGTAAAACGACTACAGCATACTTAACATATCAACTATTAAATTTGTTTAAAGAAAAAACTGCTTACATTGGAACAATTGGTTTTAAAGCACCAAATGATGAAATTGAAACAGAAAATACAACACCAGATACATTAACAATTTATTCATTATTGTTGCACGCACTTGAAATTGGTTGTAAAACTGTAGTTATGGAAGTAAGCTCTCATGCTTTATCTTTTGAAAGAATCTATGGATTACACATAGATATCGCAGCATTTACAAACCTTACCGAAGATCATTTAGATTATCATAAAACAATGGAAAATTATCTAAATGCTAAATTAAAAATATTTGACTATATGAATGAATCTGGAAAGTTAATTGTAAATAATGATGATAATGCTAGTAAAGCTTTCGTAAACAAATTTGGTTCTGGTATAAAGCTAGGATATAACAATACTGAAAATGATTACAATATTCTAAAAACAGAAATAAATCCTGCCGAAACGAAAATTAAGTTTACATATAAAAACGAGACTTACAACGTAACTACAAATTTAACTAGTAAATTCAATGTCTATAATTACATGACTTCGCTTGCAATTTTACATGAATGTGGATATAAAATTGAAGATATAATTGACAAAACAAAAGAAATTAAAGCACCAAAAGGAAGATGTGAAACACACAAAGTAAATGGTGGTTATGCTGTTATTGATTATGCACACACTCCTGATGCTGTAGAAAAAGTTATAACAGCTTATAATGAATTAAAAAAAGGAAAAGTTATAACAATTGTTGGTTGTGGAGGAGATAGAGACCCAATAAAACGTCCAATTATGGGTGGCATTGCTACAAAGCTAAGCGACTACACCATCCTTACAAGTGATAACCCTCGTACTGAAGATCCTGCCAAAATTATGGAAGATATTTTAAAAGGAGTTAAATCAACAAACTACGAAGTTGAGCTGGACAGAAAAACAGCAATTAAAAAAGGCATTGAAATGTTAAAACCTGAAGATATCCTACTTATATTAGGAAAAGGCCATGAAGATTACCAAATAATTGGTCATACAAAAATTCACTTAGATGATGCTGAAGAAGTTGAAAATTGGAAAAAAGAACACAACTAATAATATCAACCTAAAGTTGATTTACAAATAATCCTCTCGAAATTATAATTTATAATGAACGGAGGATTTTTTATGATTTATTTAGATTATGCAGCTAACACACCAGTAAACCCCAAGGTGCTTAAAGTATTTAATGATGCTACTTTAACTTATTTTGGTAATCCAAATAGTTTACATAAAAATGGTAACGATGCTAAAAGAAAAATAGATGAATCTAGTCAAATAATTGCAGATTATTTCCATACAAAAAAAGAAAATATTATATATACAAGCGGTTCGAGCGAATCAAACAACTTAATAATCAAAGGTATTGCTGACAGATATAAAAATAAAGGAAAACATATTATTATATCAGCTATAGAACATTCATCAATTATTGCTCCATGTAATTACCTAGCCTCAAATGGTTATGAAATTACTGTTATACCATTATTATCAAACGGAGAAATCGATATTGATTCATTAAAAAAAGCTTTAAGAAAAGATACAATACTAGTAAGTGTTTCCACAGTTGATCCTGAACTAGGAACAATTGAGCCAATCCAAGAAATTGCAAAAATTTTAAAAGATTATCCAAATGCTTATTTTCACACAGATGCAACCGGAGCCATTGGTAAAATAAATATAAGTTATGATGGAGTAGACTTTTTAACTTTTGCCCCACATAAATTTTACGGCTTAAATGGCATAGGTGTTCTCATTAACTTTAATGATATAAAAATCACTCCATTAATACATGGTGGAAAATCAACAACAATATATCGCGGAGGAACTCCAGTTACAGCAAATATTATTGCAACAAGCATTGCTCTACAAGAGGCAACAAAAAAATTAGATGATAATATAAAATATATATCCAATTTAAAAAATGAACTTATCAACAAATTAAAAGAAATAAAGAAAATACATATTAATACACCAACTAATTCAATACCTAATATAGTAAATTTTAGTTTAAATAACGCTGATGAAATTGTAAAAAAATTAAGTGATAAAAAAATATATGTTTCAACTAAAACTGCATGTTCCAGCAAAAATGCACCATCAAAATCAGTTCTAGCAGTTACAAAAGATTTAAATTTAGCTAAAAATTCTATTAGAGTTAGCTTATCACATTTAACAACTAAAGAAGAAATTGACATTTTTTTAAAAGAACTTACGGAGGTAATAAATGAAAATAATTAGAATAAATGCCACATGGTGCTCAGGATGTTTAATATCAAAAGGAATATGGAAAGAAATTGAAAAAGAATTTCCAAATAATGAATATATAGACTACGATTATGACTTGGATGAAGAAAAAATAGAAAAATACAATATAAAAGATATTGTACCCGTAGTTATAATTGAAAAAGATAATCAAGAAATAACTAGAATCGAAGGAGAAAAAACAAAGAAGGAAATCCTTGATGTTTTAAGGAGTCTTTCATGAAAAAAATAATTAAATTTATTTTATTTTTATTATTAATTATTCCTACATCTACCCTAGCCTTATCTAAAGATTATAACGATTATGTTGGAAAATACTATAATATTAAAAATGATGAAAAAGTAAATATATACTTATTTTACAGTAAAATATGTCCTCATTGTCAGAAAGAAGAAAAATATTTTGAAACTTTAAAAGAAAAATATCAAGATAAAATAAATATTTATACCTATGAAGTTACAGAAAATAAAACAAACAACGAAATAATGAAAAGTTTAAAAAAAGAATTAAAAGAAAATAGTCAAGGAGTTCCCTTTACTATTATAGGTTCTAAAACTTTTTTAGGCTATGATGAATCATTAAATGAAAGAATAGAAAATACTATAGAATCATACCTAGATGAAAATACTAAAACAGATAATACATATACAATACCAATATTAGGTAAAATTGAAGCTAAAAATGCTAGTATTATTTTAATTGCGATAATATTAGGTTTTATTGATGGATTTAATCCATGTGCCATGTGGATTTTACTACTTTTAATTAACATGTGTATATCAATTAAAGATAAGAAAAAAATGTTAATAGTTTGTTTAACATTCATTATAACCTCTGGTATAATTTATTTTCTATCTATGCTTGGAATAGGTTTCATATTGGACTTAACTACCATTTCCTATATAAGAAATATAATTGCCATTTTAGCTATTATTCTAGGAATATATAATCTTTATACATATTTAAAAACCAGAAAACAAACTGGATGTCATGTAGTAAAAAAAGAAAAAAGAAAAACAATAATTACTAAAATCAACAATATTTTAAATAACAAAAACACTCTATTAATGTTCGGAGGTACAATTATCTTAGCAACATCAGTTAGTTTAGTTGAAATGGCATGTTCACTTGGATTTCCTACAATATTCTTAGAATTATTATCTATAAACAATATTCATAGTTTTCTTAAAGTTACATATCTATTAATTTATATCCTATTTTACTTAATAGATGATATTGTAGTATTATTTTTATCAATAAAAGCATTTGAAACAAAAGGAATTAGTACTAAATATAATAAATATGTTCACTTAATCGGAGGACTCATAATGATTTTAATGGGAGTTCTTCTCATATTCAAACCAGAATGGATAATGTTTAATTTTTAAGACAAAATACATATTTTATGTTAAAATGAAATATGTATTTTATATGGAGGACTAAATGAAAAAACGAATAATGGTAGATATGGATGATTGTATTACAACTGGAGGATTCTTACACCTTATCAACAAATATTTAAATACTAATTATACCGAAAATGATTTTGATGAATTTTATATGCAAAATATCATTCCAGACAAAGATAAGTTTTTTAAATGGTTTCAAAATTATAACATGTACGATTATTGCTATTTAATAGAAGATGTATATGAAGTTTTAGAAAAACTAAGTAAAGAATATGAAATATTTATTGGCACCTCTTACATTATACCTGAAATATTAGATGAAACATCTTTTTTACTACCTCAAAAATATGATTTTTTAAGAAAAACATTACCATTTATAAACCCTCATAACTTTATTTTTTTAGGAAATAAATCCGTATTAAATTGCGATATCAAAATCGATGATAGATTAGACAATTTAGATGGTGCTAAAACCAAAATATTATTTACAGCATTTCATAACAAAAAAATTAGTGAAAAAAAATTGAAAAAACAAGGAATAAAAAGAGTTAATAATTGGAAAGAAATAGAACAATTACTATTAAAAGAAGGAGTAACTACAAAATGAATGAACCAACAGAAATGGAATTAAAATATTTAGTAAAAAACAATTTTGATTTATCTGATTTAATTTTATATTTAAGATCAAATGGCTTTAATGCTACCAGTATCAAATTTGTAATTAATGAAGATTATTACTTTGATACCCCAAACAAAGATTTATTAAAAAATGGCGGATCATTAAGAATCCGAAAAACAAAAAAAGGACCAATTAAAGGAACATTTAAATATCCAACAGATAATAATGATGTTTATACTAAACGTATAGAAATTGAAAAAACACTAACAGAAAATTCATATACAGAATTAATGAATAGATTTAATGATTTACAATATGATTTAAACAGGCTTTGTCCTTTTCCAGTTTTAAAAATAAATAATCAAAGACAAGAAATAACCTTAACTAAAGATAACAGTTGTGTAGTGGTAGCTTTTGACACTATTATTTATGACAACAAAAAACAAGAACATATGCTAGAAATCGAATTAAAAGAGGGACCAAATCCAAATATTTTAATTGAAATAGATAAATTAATTCAAGAAAGATTTAATTTAGAATTAACTAAACAAAGTAAATATCAAAGAGGAATTGAACAAACAAAATTAGCTACTTTAATAAGAAAACACCCTTAAAAGAATGTTTTCTTATTAAAAATACGCATTTTTTATAATTTTTATCTTGGAAAGCTTGAATTATTGAAAAAAATTTGCTATACTGAATAAGTAATCGCGAAATGCAGGTGTAGTTTAATGGTAGAATAAGAGCCTTCCAAGCTCCTGACGTGAGTTCGATTCTCATCACCTGCTCCAAAAAGATATTCAGTCGAACTTTTTAGTTCGATTTTTTTATGCATAAAACAGTTATGGTCGAAAAGTGGTCGAAAAGTGGTCGAATTAATTGATAATATTTTTATTTTTGTATATAATATTATTAGGTGATAAAAATGTATATAGAAGATCAAAAGACTGAATTAAAAGTTGAATTAACTAAAGATATAAAAAAAGAAATTGTTGCATTTGCTAATACTAATGATGGTACTATTTATATTGGCATTGATGACAGTGGAAATGTTATTGGCTTAAAAAAAGCTGATAAAGATTTAGAATCATTAAGTGGAATGATACGTGAAGGTATTAAATCAGATTTAACACTTTACACTAAAATATATATAGAAAGAATTGAAGACAAAGATATAATTATAGTTAAAGTAAGTGAGGCACCAAATAAACCATATTATTTATCTGATAAGGGTTTGAAATCGTCAGGTGTTTATTTAAGACATGGAAATGCATCAGTACAAGCAAGTGAAGAAGTTATAAAAAAGATGCTAATAGAAAGTAATAGCAATTCTTTTGAAAATAATGTTTCAAGTATTCAAGATTTACACTTCGAATATTTGAAAAACATTTTTAAAAATCACAACATAGAAATTAATGATAATAAATTTAAAACTCTAAGTATTGTTAATTTAAATAATAGATATACTAATTTAGGATTACTTTTATCCGATGAATGCCCTTATTCAATAAAATGTGCCATTTTTGATGGAAATAGTAAAATAGAATTTAAAGATAGAAAAGAATTTACTGGCTCAGTATTAAAACAAGTAAATGATACATTTGAATATTTAGATTTATATAACAAAACTAAAGGAAAAATTATAGGTTTAGAAAGAATTGATACAAGAGATTATCCTGAATATGCAATTAGAGAATCTTTATTAAATGCTGTTATACATCGTGATTATCATTTTACTGGTAGTATATTAATATCATTATTTGATGATCATTTTGAAATTACATCTTTAGGTGGATTAATCAAGGGGCTTAATATAGAAGATTTATACAATGGTATTTCCGAATCAAGAAATCCTAATTTAGCAAATATATTTTATAGATTAAAATATGTAGAAAGTTTTGGAACTGGTATTGGAAGAATCATCGAATCATATAAAGATTTTGATAAACAACCATTAATATTGAATACCGAAAATGTATTCAAAGTAACTTTATATAATGTCAATTATGTTAAAAATGATAATGTTAAAATTCTGCCAACTAATTTAACACAAGAGGAACAAATTATTGAATATTTAAAGAAAAATAACAAAATAAACAGAATAATAGTAGAGTCATTACTTGACATATCTAAAACTAGAGCTAATGATATTTTAAACAATATGATAAGCAATAATACTTTAATTCAATCAGGCACTGGTAAAAATACTTATTATATACTAAAATGATATTAGATTGATATTTATATATCAAGTCATATATTGGAAAAAGTTGTAGATAACTACGCCAATCGCTCCAGATTGATAGGAAACTCGAACACTTTGATTCAAGAGTAATAAATGCTAACTAGAATTGATATGAACCCCTTTTTTTATTATTGTTTTTTTATATTCTCCATCAAATAATTCATCTAAACTTATATTAAAATCTTTACTAATTTGTCTAATTAATAAAATATCAGGCATATTCAACCCATTTTCCCATTTACTAACGGCTTGATAAGTAACATTATATTTATCGGCAAATTGTTTTTGAGTTAAATTATTTGTTTTTCTTATTTCTTTAATTAACTTTCCAAATTTCTTTTGATCCGTATTATATTCCTTATTAACACATTACCAAATTTTAAACACATTAAACAACAAAAACTCATTTCTAACAACATTTAAAACAATATTATCTTCACTAGATATATTATTTAAATTATATGTTTTTTTCAAAGTAAACCCTAAACTATAATAATATTCAACATACATATTATTATCATCATAACACAAAAAATCATTCTTACTACATTTAGTTTTATCAACAACAATAAAAGGCAAATCATATTCATTAATATATAATCTAATACATTCTTCCAAACCAAATAATACAATTATACTTATAATCCCCAAAACTATAAATTTATATATTTTTTCATATAACCTCCATAACTATTCTACATTCTTTAAAGATTCAACCATATTAATATTTTTTAAATTAAAATGAGTAACAATTATTACAATAATAGTAAAAATAATTGTAATTAAAGCAGAAAAAACATAACTTACTAAAAATACATGTCTATCAAATAATAAATAATCAGGTTCACATGTAGAAATAATATAATGACATAAATAAGAACCAAAACTTAAACCAAAAATAATACCTAATAAAGTTAATATAATAGTTTCCCTATTTATATATTTATCAACCTCACTTACATAAAAACCTAATACTTTTAATGTCGCAATTTCTCTTTTTCTTTCACTTATATTTATATTAGATAAATTATATAAAACAACAAAAGCAAGCATTGCTGCAGCAATAATTAAAATAGCCACAATAGAATCAATCGAAGATAACATATCGTTTAAAACATCTTTTACATCAAAATTATTAACAATAGAAATAGCATCTTTACTAGAAATATATTTACTATCAAAATCATTACTTTCTTTAATATTATATTTATTTAAATCAATTAATAATGAATTTACTTTATAATTACCAAATAAATTATTATAAGTATTTTTTGATATATACATATACTGATTAATATAATTTTTAACTATATAAGAAACCTTTATTTTATAATTATTATTATCATTATCAAGTATATTAATATAATCCCCAATATTAATATTTAAAATCTTAGCTGTTTTTTCACTAATAGCACAAGTATCATCTATTAATTCACTATATATTTTATTTTCATCCTTATAATCCATTAAAGAAATAACATCATTTAATTTATTAAATTCATCTGGTACAATCAAAAATACATCTTGTTTATCATCATTTTTTAAAACATTAATACTTTGATAATTAACTAAAACAACATTTTTAACAATATCTTCATTCTTAATTTTATTTACTAAACTAGTATGCTCATTGTTTTCATTTATAACCATCATTTTATCATATTTAAATATATTATTAAATTGATAATCACTTATATTTTTAATAGAATCTTTTAATCCAAAACCAGCTAAAATCAAAGCAGTACAACCAGCAATACCAAATATAGTAGTAAATACTCTAGATTTATATCTAAAAATATTTCTAACGGTAATTTTATCAGAAAATTTAAGTTTTCTCCAAATAAAAGATATTTTTTCTAATAAAATTTTCTTACCAGATTTAGGTACTTTCGGACGCATTAAATTAGCAGGCACATCTTTTAAATTATAAATACAAATGATAATGGCAGTACCACTAATACATAATATGCAAAACCAAAAACCTAACATGTTATATACACTATTAATAGAATATAAAAATATAGGTATATAAAATATTTTTTTATATATATTCCAAATAACATATGGAATCAAATACGAACCTATAAAAACACCTAAAATTCCTCCAACAATAGTAGCTAATAAAGAATAAATAACATATTTTAAAATAATATAAAAATTATTATAGCCAAGCGACTTCAAAGTTCCATTTTCAGTTCTATCTTCTTCAATCATTCTCATCATAGAAATAAGACTAACTAATATTGCAATACCAAAAAAAATTAAAGGAAACACATTACCTAGATTCTTAATATTATCACTAGCATTAATTAATTCTTTATAAGAATTGTTATCAAGTCTATCATAAATATACCAATGTGGTTTAACTAATTCATCTTCATTAATATCAATACCATATAATTTACTATCAGAAATTAATTTATTATATAATTCATCATATTTTTCTTCTTCTCTATTTTTTTTAACAACATTAATTTTTTTTTCAAAATCATTAATAGAATTTTTATATTCTTTACTATTAGTAAGCATATCTACAGTATCATTAATTGTTACATACACAACACTATAATAATCACTTTTTAATAAATCACTCAAAGTATAAGCATAGTAATTAACTTTACCACTACCTAAATTAGTACTAGGTCTTTCAGTAGAAAAATATAAAGGACTTATAACAGTACCCACTATTTTTTTATCTCCACCCAAAATATTAATATAATCACCAATACTTAAATTATTATCAAGAACCATCTTTTTTTCAACAACAATTTCTTGATTATTTTGAGGTAATCTTCCTTGCTCTAAATAAACTTTATTAATATTATCACTTAAACCTAGTACTTTAATTACATATTGTTCATTATTAAGTTTTAAATATGTATCTTTTTCATAAGAACCTATAACTTTATCAATACCATCAATTTCAGATAAACTATCAACATCTTTATTGTTAAGTCCTAAATTAGATATAATCATAATATCATAAACATCATTATCATCATAAAATTTATCTAATGTTTTAAGCATATCTGGACTACAAGCCTCAATTCCAGCATAAAAACCAATCCCAAGAAGAGCCATAAATAATAAAGATAAAAACCGTTTATAGTTTTGTCTAATTTTCATAAAAATATGTTTAAATAACATAGTTTTCATATTACCACTCTATATCCTTTATATCCATAGGTTTTTTATTAATAATAACATCACTTACTGCTCCATTTTTAAATTTAATAACTTTATCAGCCATTGGGCAAATTGCAGAATTATGAGTGATAATTATTACCGTCATATGTTCTAATCTACAAGTATCTTGAAGTAATTTAAGTATCTGTTTACCAGTTATATAATCAAGCGCACCAGTAGGTTCATCACATAACAATAATTTAGGATTTTTACAAATCGCCCTAGCAATTGCAACTCTTTGTTGTTCTCCACCGCTAAGTTGGGCGGGAAAGTTGTCTTTTCTATTACTAAGACCCACTTTATTTAAAATCTCATCTGGTTTTAATGAATTTTTACATAATTGAGTAGCTAATTCTACATTTTCAATAACTGTTAAATTTTGAATTAAATTATAAAATTGAAAAACAAAACCAATGTCATTTCTACGATATTTAATTAATTCTTTACCATTTAGTTTATTAACACATTTACCATCAACAAAAACTTCACCACTAGTCAAATTATCCATCCCACCTAAAATATTTAAACAAGTAGTTTTCCCAGCACCAGAAGGTCCTAAAATACAAACCAATTCTCCTTTATTTATTTTAAAAGAAGTATTTGAAAGTGCGTTAATTTCAACCTCACCCATTTTATAAACTTTAAAAACATTATTAAATTCAATATAAGCCATAATATATCCTTTCTTTTAAATATTCAAACTATTTTTAACTGACTCAGCTATTTTTCGTTTTTCTTTTGTGGGAACAAATTTTTTAACAACAGAACTGTTCTTATTATTTCTAAGACCAATATATGCAAAAATACTAAAAACTAAAGCCCCAATAAAATTAACAAATAAATCCTTAATAGTGTCATTTAAACCTATATCCAAATAACCGCCATCAACAACATACAATAACTTATTATCGATATCAAAAATTTCTGTCTTTCCAATATTATCAACAATAATAGGTTTATTCACATTATCAGGATTTAAATAAACTGATGAAATATTAGTAATAAGAGTATCTTTCTGCATATCAAATTTCATAAACTTATCACCACCATACTCAAAAAATTCCCATAAAATACCAATGGTCATTGAAAAGCAAAAAGCCACTAAGCAAAGATAAAACGGTGATAAATTAATATCTTTACTATTTTTATTTAATAAATCAACTAAAGAAAAACCAACAGCAGTTGCTAAAAATCCATTTATTGTATGTAAACAAGTATCCCAATAAGGAATAATACCATAAAAATTATTAATTTCGCCAAGTATTTCCGCAGAAAATATAAACAAATAAATACTTATTTCTAAACCGTCTGGCAAGGTAATTTCATATTTATTTTGAATAAATAATGGTGCAAATAATAAAACTAATGATAATAAACATAATAAAGCATTATTTAAATCTCCTCTTATTATTTGTAAAATCATACAAACTATAACTAAAAACCTAAGAATTAAATATATAGCTAAAGAACTTCTTTTAGTTTCCTTATAAGCCATTTTAATCATTTTTTGCACATTAATTCTTTTTTGCATAAAACACCTCAATAAATAATATCTAACTTAATTATACTATATAATTAACAAAAATTCTAGAACTATACTTAAATTTCTAACAAAATCTAAGTATCTGCGTTACCTTACGACTACACTTTTTATGTTTCATAAAAACTAAGTTTTTCTACAAACCAATATTGGATGTACTCCACTCAACTTTTTTATCTTCATTCTTATTTATTTTATATATTCTTTCATATATTATTTTACATTTATTTTTATCCATTGAATACTATTATAAAATATTTGATACTTAAATTTAATTACAAAATTAATACATTATGATTCTTTTTAACTTTGCAAATACTTACTTGTATAGTAGACTATCACTATCTAGTTATAAATTATAGAACAAAAAAATATTAAAAATCATTAACAATTCTTAATATTTTATAATTTAAATCAATGTTATTATTTTACTTTTGGATATTTAATATAAACAACATCACTTAAAACCATATCATAAACTCTAATATATAAAGAAATAATTTTTATATAAAGTACTATAAATTAAAAATTTTTATTAATTGCACTATCAATACCCATAATTAAAACTAAATATAAATCACCCTAAAAAGTATATAAAATTTATTATTGAGCAGTAAAACCTCCATCAATAGATATAATAGCGCCAGTAATAAATGACGCTTCATCACTAAGTAAATAACAAATTAAACTAGCTATTTCTACATCTTTACCTAGTCTACCTATAGGAAGTTGATTAGCCATAGCATCTTTCATTTCTTTGGGAACACTGGCTAAAATCGGAGTATCAACGTAACCAGGTGCAACAGCATTTACTCTAATATTATCATGAGCATATGTTAATGCTAAAGATCTAGTCATTTGATTAATAGCCCCTTTACTAGCGGAATACGCAAAACTCATTGTTGTACCAACCAAACCATACATAGACGAAGTATTAACAATGGCGCCTTTACCATTTTTAAGCATTTCACTAATTACATATTTATTCATTAAAAATATACCCGTTTGATTGACACCTATAACTTTATTCCATTCATCAATGCTAACCTCATGAGCCTTATTTGGCCCTCCACCAATACCAGCATTTGCAACTAAATAATCAATATGGCCAAATTTTTCCATAATCTTACTTATAGTTTCTTGAACATTTGTATCGCATGAAACATCACATCTAATTCCAATACAATTTTTGCTTAAATTTTTAGCAATATCACTAACATCTTGATTCCAATCAACAAGTACAACATTAGCACCTTCACCTAATAATTTTTTTGCAGTTGCAAGACCAATTCCGCTTGCTCCACCTGTTATTATTGCCACTTTTTCATTAAACATTAATTATCACTCCTTTATTATTATGTATAATTTTTATTCTTTTAAACTACTTTCTCCAGTTTTATAGTCAATTTCTATTCCATTTTGAATATTATAAACAAATACATTAAATAAAATACCTTTACCATTATCTTCAACGGATTTAGCTTCAATTGTTACACCACTAGCTAGCAAATTATTTTTTTCGTATATTGGAGTTACACGATATAATACATGATTTCCTGTTTTTTTTATATAATCAGCAACTTTATTTTCAAAATCAAGCATTCCTTTAGTATTCATTTGCCTTGTACAAGTAATTAAATTCTTTGAATTAGCATTTTCTCCGGTTAATTGATAACCAATTAAATGACATCTATTATACAAATATTTGCCATCTATATTATCATACTTGACAGTATGCCATCCACTAGGTTTAATCATCCCAATTGACCCTCTTTTTTCCGTAGGCATTAAATCTTTACCAATATTAGCAAAAGCAACTCCAGCTCTTCCTAAACTATCGAGTTCTCTATAATTTTCAAAAGACTTACTAGTATCGATATCATCACTAAATAACGGAATATTTCCATTAACTTCAATATAATAATAGCCATTAAACTCAGGTACGCTAACATCTGAAGGTAATGCTAAACTTTCTTTATTAATATAATTATAATTGTAAAATACAATCATAATAATTAAACTTAAAATGAATATAAAACTACTTTTCTTTTTCATAATAAAATTATAAAACATTAATCAAAATAAAAAAAGAACTAACATCTTTTACTTAACAATATTTTACTTTTTTTATACGCATACCTATATTCTTTATCACTAAAAACCTCACTATTTCCACATTCATTAATTAAGACTTCTAAACTAATATCATTTTCATTAAATAAAACTCTGTTAGCTTCTAATTCAAAGCAAAATCTTTCAATTAAGTGGTCCATAGCAAGTTTATGACTTAATTCACAATATAACTCAATTTTATCCTTCATAATTCCTCCACTTTGATAGTATAGCATAATCTATCTAAAATTTGCATAAAAAAATAACAATTTTACGCAAATTGTGTCAATAAGTGGCTTGTAAATTATTATATTCATGGGATAATATATCTGAGGTGTAAATATATGGCAATTTATAGTTATCAAGAATTACAAGAAAAAATTTCAAAATGCAACAATAATGACTTATACAACAGAATTTGTAAAAACATTAAAAAATTAAGAAAGGAAAAGTATAAGGAGTTTAAAAAGAATTACGCTAACAGCACAATAAATCCTTATACTACAGAAAACATTGCAGCATTATTAGATTATAACCATACTCATTACAAGAGATTTGAAAGTGATAATGACTCAACTAAAAAAATTCCATTAAAAAAGATTGTTCTTTTATCTATTATTCTAGATACTTCTATTGAAGATTTAATGAAATAAATAGCATATAATTTAAATTTCTAACGAAATAAAGGATAAGTGTTACCCCACGGTAACACTTTTTTTGTTTCATTGAAAACCAAAGCCTATCCACGATAAATTTTGAATAATCGTCGCCTACTTATATTAATTTTGTTTATTTATATTAAATAACTTTTCATATACATTTTTAAGTCTTCAAACAAAATCAAACTAGCGATAAAAAATTAGTTAAGCACTACAAAATTATATTAAAATTTTGATAATATTCTTCTAAAGTAATATTTTCTTCATATATTTTCTTAGCTAATTTAGGTCCAACAAATCTAAAATGCCACGGTTCAAATTTGTATCCAGTTATATGTTCTTTTCCTTTTGGATATCTAAGTATAAAGCCATATTTCCAACAATTATTTTTAAGCCAAATTGCCTCTTTATCATCTTCTTTTACATCATCATTATATATACCATTTTCATAATAAGCAAAATCTACTGCTAAACCTGTTTGATGTTCAGAAGTTCCAGGTAGTGCTACTAATTTATAGGCTTCGTCTCCTTTTTCCTTAATTAATGCATTCAAAACAACTTGCTGATAATCATAGCTACGATATCCACTATCAACAATTAAAGGTAAACCTAATGAATGTGCATCACTAAGTAATTTGTCAATATATTTTTTTATATCTTGTCTAAGCATAGGTTTTAAACTAGCATCTTTATACTTATGAAAATTATTTTCATTTTTATCTACAACATACATCTTTAAAGGAACATACTTACTATCTAACGGATTATCTTTATTTACTAAAACAGTTATATCTAATTCTTTCATTACAACACCCTAATTTATTTTATGTATTTAAAAACCTAACGGTTAAAGTTAGGTTTATTTATTTGGATCTACAATTATTTTAATTGCTGAATCCTTACCATTAGTTAAGCGTTCATATGCCTTTTGAACACCATCTAAAGGCACTACATCATCAACAAATTTCATAACATTAAGTTTACGATCAGCAATTAAGTCAATACAAGATTTAAATTCGTCATAAGTATAAGCAATAGCACCTTGTACAACCAATTCCTTCGTAACAGCCATTACAGTATAAGTAGGTACTGCATCAGTTGCAACACCAACTAATACTACAATGCCACCAGGTTTAACCAAAGTAATTGCACTATTAACGGCAGCGCTATTACCAACACATTCAATTACAACATCAAATCCGCCATGAGTTTTTTCCATCATCTTTGGAACTAAATCTGAATCCAAGGCATTATACCATTCATCTGCAACACCGAGTTTTACACTCTTTCTTCCTCTTTCTTCATTAGTTTCTGTTAAAATTACTCTACTAGCACCTTCAAGTTTAGCAAACATTGCTGATACTAAACCAATAATTCCCCCACCAATAACTAAAACATCATCTCCAACAGCAATTCTTCCCAAATGAGCAGCATGAAGACCAACCGCCGTAGGTTCAACCATTGCCACTTCTTCATCTTTCATATCATCAGGAACTTTAATTACCATATCACTTCTAACAGCAATACGACTTGTAAGACCTCCAGGATTATCAATTGAAAGTCCCAATGCTTCACTCCATGTTTTACTACAATATTGAACTTCTCCTTTACGGCAAGCCTCACATTCACCACACGGTGATATTGGCAAAGCTGTAACTCTATCACCTACTTGTAAATCAAGTCTATCTCCAGGATCCACGACACGACCACAAAACTCATGTCCCATTACTAAACCTTTAGGTTCACCATTAACCCAATAATGAATATCAGAACCACAAATACCAGATTTTAATACATCAATAATTACTTTTTTACCATCTGCAACTGGTTCTTTTATTTCTTTAATTTCAAATTGTCTAACACCTTTAATTGCACATGCTTTCATAAAATTCACCTCTACTATAGTATAAGTATACCACCTTTTATAACAAAACAACAGCAACAAAAAAAACAATTTACAAATTAATGTAAACTATTTTTTAATAGTAACCACATGCGGATAAGGAATTTCTATTCCTTCCTTATCAAATCTTTTTTTAATTATATAATTTAAATTATACATATTTTCAAATGTTTCACTATTATCTTTACCCCAAACCCATGCTCTTAAAGTTATTGAAGAATCATTCCAACTAGCTACCCTAACTTTTGGAAATTCCACATCTTTGTTCTTTCCCTTTGGATTAGGATGATACATCTTTTTCATTTCTTCTTTAATAATATTCATTGCTTTATCAACATCGGATTCATAAGACACTGTAAAATCTACAAGTTTCATATTTTCATTATCAGAGTAATTAAAGTTTTCAATTGTATATGAATTTAATTGACCATTAGGAATTATAATTCTTCTATTATTAATGGTTCTAATTATTGTATGTCTCATTGTAATATCTTCAACAGTACCACTCACACCTAAAGAAGTACATTCAATAAAATCACCTACTTCAAAAGCATCACCTATAACTAAAGCAAAACTACCAAAAAAATCTTTTAAACTCTCTTGAGCCGCAAGACCTAAAACAACTGATCCAATTCCTAATCCAGATAATAATGTTACAGAAAACTTATGAAATGCTTCAAATTGTCCTAATACTAAAATAATCATTAAAGAATATAAAATCAATTTCTTTATTCTTTTAATAAACATAAGTAAAGTTGTTACATTCTTTTTTCTTTTTCTTCTTATAGTTCTATCTATTAATTTATCAACTATTTTATTAATTAGTATAGCAACAGCTATTATTAATATTATACCAATACATTTATCCAAATAATTATCTAAAAATTTCTTCATATACACACTCCATGATAATATCATTATACTATAAGTAATTTAGTTTTGCAAATTATAAAAGTTATGTTATAATATAACCTATCCAAAAGGGGGATACCTATGAATTATTTAACAGTTGGAACAAATATAATATCTATTGATTTATTTCAAAACATCGAAAATAAGTCTGGCCCAAAACCATACGGAGGAATTTGGGCAACTCCACATAACAAACTATACACAGGTTATAATGAATGGGTAGACTTTTTATGTGTTAATCCTTACATGCTTTATTATAAAAATTCAAACAACCCATATAATTTACCAGCTTGTTTTATAACATTAAAAGATAATATTAAAATATTTGAAGTATCAAAAAAAGAAGATTTAGAATATTTAAAACAAACATTTCCCCACAACAGTTGGATAGATTTTGAAAAACTATCAAAACATTATGATGGAATTTATATGAATTTTAGCAAATTAAAACATAATTTAGATAAAGACTTATTAAATCAAATTTTATCATATGCAGTAAATACACTAATAATATTTAATCCCCATTGTATAAAATATTATCAAAAAGCCGAAGTTAGATTAGAAAGAATAGGAAACGCAATAAACCCATTATTTGAATATAAAATTGTTATAGATGAAAAAAAAGAAAGCATTAAAAAGCCGAACAAAGAAACTGAAACTTTACTGGAAAATATACGAAAATTTATCCAAGAAAATCATCTTTGTTTAAATGAAGAAAGTTTTAGCCTAATAAAAAAATTCTTTAATGTAGACATTAACGAAACTTTAAGCTCTACTGATTTAGCAAAAAGTGAGTTATTACTGATAAGAAAATCATTTCAAAGTATTTAATTAATTTTAAATACTTTTTTTATTATAATACTAAATATATACGCAATAACAACCATTACAATAACAGTAATAATACTACTTGGATTATGAAAACTTTCTAATAACCCTGTACCAACTACACCCCAAAAATACACTAAAAATAATTTGCTAATTAAAATAGCTATTAAAAACTTTTTAAAATCCATATTACATAAACCAGCAGCAATATTTATCATAAACGCAGGTGTAAAAGGAATAGATAATATTACTGTTACTTGGGTTAAACTTAAATTTTCAATATAGTTCATACATTTAGTAAGCAACTTTACATCTTTTATTTTTTTTACTATCCAATTTCTAAATAATTTTTTTACAAGAAGATAAGATAAAACGCAACCAATACAAGTACAAACCCAAGAAATAATAAAACCAAGTATGTTACCAAAAGCTACAAAGTTAATTGTTATAAATACAAATAAAGGTAACGGAGGAATTATACTTTCAAATATAATTAATAATGACCCAAATAATGGCCCATATACTCCTAAAGAATCTATTGTACTCATAATAAAATTATAAAAACTATTAAATAATTCACTCATAATATACCACATTAATAGTATACCACAAAAACATAAAAATACATAATTATCTTAAAACTTGTGTTACATCATAACCTAAATACTCTAACATAGCAACAACCCTTCGACTTAAGAAACCTTTATTACAAATAATATAATATTTATTAACTGGATTTAAATAATGTTTACTATCCATTAGTAATTTATCAGCGTAAATATTAACAGCACCAGATGTAGGATTTAATTTAAAATCTGCAGGATGTTGAACATCTATAAGTATTCCCATACTAGGATTAAAATCATTAAATGAAATTCTTTTCATATATATCACACTATAATGTATGAATATATTATAATTTATCCTATTATATTAACCTAAAAAAGGAACATTATAGTCCCTTTCTTAATTTTTCAACTTCATCTAAAGATAATCCAGTAACTCTACAAATAAAATCACTATTAGTATTTTCTCTAAGCATATTCAGTGCAACTTCAACTTTATTTTGCTCAACACCTTGCTCAACACCACTTGCTTCACCTAGTTCATATGCTTCTTGCTTCTTTAACTCATCATAATCATAATATAATAATGAGTCAAAATTATCTGTTAATTCTTTTGCTTCATCTACCATATTTTCCATAAGACTATCTCCTTCATATACTTCTCTTAGGATCTTTTCATCATTACATACTAACAAGTATAATAAATATTCTAATGAATTATTTCTTTCCTTAATTATAGTATAATCAGTTTTTATGATTTTGGCAAGATATACATCTACTATTTCTAATATTGGATGTACTTCTTCTTTCGTCTCAACATCTATCAATCTACTTCTTGTTACAAATCTTTCTTTATGCGATACATCATAAGAGTTTAAATTTATCTGATAAACTTTCTTTAATACCTTATCATAATCCTTTGACGTTTTTATTTGTTTTAGTATTAGATGACAGAAATATGCTGTGTTTTTATTTTGAATACTTCTTGAATTACTCGTATTAATTTCTATATTAACTATCGCTTCATCATCTTCAATAATTAAATCTACTTCACTATTAACAACATTTTCATTAACTCCCACACTGGGATGAAATATTTGAAAACTAAATAATTCACTCGGTAAATCCAAAACTTCACATACTATTCTTGCTAAATATTGATAACCACTAAAAGAGGTAAACAATTTCTTAACTACCTTATCTCTCATATAAAGCTCTCTAACCTTCACTTGCATCAGCCATTCCTCCTTTCTTCTTGCTTATTATACACAAGAAAAATGAGGCTGCAAGCGTTTCGACAAAACATATCAAAACATACCAAAATCCAACAAAAAAAGCTCTGATGTTCAGAACTTTATTCATCACTATCTTCAAAAAAATCATCAAAAAATTCATCATCTGATACAACGTTATCAGCAATTACTTTACTATCTGCATCAACATTTATTTTGGGATTTTCTTCTTTAGCTTCTTCTTTTATATTAATCATTGGGTCTTCTTTTACTTCATCTGTAATTGATAATAATTTATCATCAGATTTAGTTTCCATATTTTTTTTCTTTTGCTCTTCTTCTTGACGATCTAGTTCTTTAAACTTTTCATCTAAATCCTTAAGCATACTATCTATATCCATATTACTTAAACCACCAGGATTGGGTTTAAATCCACTACTTGCAGATGACATTCCAAATGGATTGTATGAAGGCATTCCAAAATCCATAGGCTTAAACGGATTGTTATCATGTATTTCCCCATTTTGAGCCATTTTTTTACTTCGCTCTTCAGTTACAAATTTCTTTAAATCAAACATTTCTACTTCATGTTTCATTCTATTTGGATATTCTTCTTCTTTTCTTTCAATACCCCATTCCATTTTAAAATCTGGCTCTAATTTAGTTCTAAATGGACTAGTTCTAAGTCTTATAATTATTGCTTCAAATAACTTCATTTTTTGTAAATCAGTTATTGTTATAAGTGGTCTAGTTGCATTTTTATCTTTTTCATCAGTAACTTTTACTTCCCCACACATTTTACTGATTTCTTCTAGTGCTTTCATTTCAGTACTTATCAAGTAAACTAAGTTGCCACAGTTACCTTTAATAATTTCTGCAACATTATCACCATATACATCATTTAATTGAGCAAAGTTTTGAATAATAAATGTAAATCTAATATCTCTACTTCTTGCTGCAGATACCATAGCATCAACATCTTTTAAAGGAGGCATATTTGCAAATTCATCCAGAATAAAATTAGTTCTAACGGGAAGCTTTCCACCATTTTCTTGCGCTACATCAATTAATGTTTCATAACATTGCTTAATAAATATAGTCATCAATGGATGATAAGTTTTCTTTTCATCATGAATAATCATGAACACGGCAGTTTTACCATTACCAATATCTTTCATATTAAAATCACTATAAGAAAGCATTTCACTTAAGGCCTCACCAGTAGAGAAATTTCTTATCTTTTGTCTAAATGTTGCAAGTAATCCACCCTTTGTATCATTCGGAGCATTAATAGTACTTGAGGCAAACATATAAGCATTAGATTTTTCACCTTTCATACTAAAATATTCTTTAATATAATTACTTGTAGCATATCTTTCTTCTCCAACAGTACTCATAACATTTATACTATTTAAATTTACTTCTTCTTCTTTAGCATCTTGAAATAATCCTAAAGCCAGTCCAGAGAAATAGTCTGCTGCTGACTTTTCCCAGAAATCAGATTCACTTTTATTAGATGGGTCATACAAGATATTTAAAGCAACGTCATTTAATAATTCAATTGCTTTATCTTGATTTCCGGCTCTATAATAATTATTTGGAAGTGCAAGAGGGTTCCAACTATTTCCCCTTTGAGGTTCTCTAAAATTTAAAACAATAATTCTATAACCTTTTTCTTTCAAATAACTTGCACTATATTTATAAATTTCACCTTTAGGGTCAGTAATAATCATTGACTCACCCTTTTTAGCCAGTAGATTAACCATAGGTTTAACGATAGTTTGCGTTTTACCACTACCAGTAGAACCAATTACTAAGTTATGATACTCTCCGTTATCAACCCAAATATTTTTACCATCATTAATAAGTGGTATTCCTGCAGCATTTACAACTTCATCAGTTGGATGCACACATTCTACATCAGATTGTTCTTTAATATCTTTTTCTTTTGCCCAACTAGAATAACCATCACTTGATTTTTTCTTTAAAGTAATACCAATACCAACTTCACCTTTTTCTCTTTTAAAAATATAAGACGAAACTGTAGAGAAAATTGCCACTATTGCAATAATAAATAAAATTAAAGTTGCACCTATGTAATCCGGAGTAAATGCTTTAAAAGGCAATAATCCATAAAATGTACCATCAGCGGTTAAAGATGAAATATTTAAAACTGCAATTGCACATAAATACAATAGTAATAAACAATATATTACAAATAACATAAAATCTTTAGGCTCTACTTTAAACTTCATAACATTCCCTCATTCCTTCCTATTATTATACAACAAAATAACATTATTTAACATGTTTTTTTAACATAATTATAATAAATAATCCCCCAGCAAAACAAATAACAACAATGATAATTAATAATTCATTATTTTTTTTAGTATCCTTTTTTGCATCGTCTTTTTTATTATCATTATCATCTTTATCTACTACATCATCTTTGTCTCCAGTAAAATCACTTAAATCATCTTTAACAGTATTAACAGTTATTTTAATTGATTTATTATTATAATTATTTCTATTTATTAACCATGTATATAGATTATTATTAACAACATCTGCATTACTTGAAATTACTTCTAAATCAGTTTTTATAGTTACTTTTATTTCATTTAATAAAGAATATGTATCAAATATATTACATCTATTACTAGTTTTAAGCAAATACATATTATTACTTTTTTGAATATTTAATTCTTCAAAACATTGTTTAACAGCATTAGATCTATAATAATCATCAAAACTAAATACATTTTGTATATTAAGTCCTTGAAAATTTCCATTACTATAATTATTTATATTATAAAATCTTACATTTTTTTGATAACCACTTTCATAGTAATCATAATTTTCATCATTAAAATAAATAGGTTCATATGTATTAACAGAATTATTTAAAAAGTTAATTAACAAATCATCCCCGTACATTTCATTTAAAGAAATATCAGTATACACCTTTGTTACTTCATTTATACTTTCTTCAGTAAGAGTTAAATCATAACTTACTTCACAACCAGTCAAACAAATTAAGCATATTGCACAAAGAATTACCCTTTTCATTATTCCTCCTTTAACGATGACAATTAGCTACTTTATCTCCAAGCGGAGACAAATCAATATAGTTATATGGATCTACTAATTTACCTGAAATATCAAAAATTGTAAAATGTAAATGAGCTCCAGTTGATGCTCCAGTGGAACCAACTTCACCGATTTTTTGACCTTGTCTTACTTCATCACCAACATTTACAACGACAGAATGATATTTCATATGATAATAATCTGTTTTCATTCCATCTTCATGTCTTATTCTAACCATATTACCACTTGATGGTGTACTACCCGTAACATCATTTAATACTTTTTCAACTACACCATCTTTTGATGCATAAACAGGTGTACCTTGAGCAACACCTAAATCTATACCTGAATGTAATTTAGATGTTTTATCAATTGGATGAATTCTATAACCAAATGGTGATGTACAAACAAAACCAGATTCAAACGATAACGGAACTGCAAATCCACTAGCTATATTACCACCAAATTCAAACTTACATTCTGCCTCTTTTGCCATTATACCCTCAGAATCATAATTATCATAATCACCAAGACTTCTAGAATAAAATTTTCCTTCATCGGTATAATCTCCAGTTACAAATAAAGCAAATTCAGCTTTTCTTCTCTTTTTTAGAGTAGAAGAAAACTTTTCAGGATTAGTAAATTGCTTCATATATTCCCATAACCCCTGATATCCGTCCGTTGCATAAACACTTAATAGCTTTTCAGTATATCCAGGACCAACATTATAGTTAAATGATGTTATAGCATCTTTTTGAAATTGAGTTAAAGAAATACCCACACTGGCTGCAGCAGCATCTATCGGTGAAGCATATATGGTATCTAATGAATAAACTTTTATTTTATCTATAACTGATACAGGAACACAATCTCCAACATTTACTCTATATCCACTACTAGATTTAGTAAAATAACTATCCCAATTATTTTGTTCAATATAACTAGCAACAGATGAACTACTTAAATTATGATTAGTAATACCGGCCCCAATACTTACAGTTCCATCTCCAATATCTGTAGCAATATATCCTTGACTATTATCACAATAACCTGTTACACCTTCTAAAGTATTTATAAATGTTAAAAGATTTGCATCAGATGTACTCGTAGAACAATAAGAACTTTTATAGTCTATTTGTTTTGTTTCCACAAATTCACAATAAGATGCTAAATTATATAAACTATATCCACTTCCACTATTTCCAGATTTTCCAAACATCTTTCCATAAATTTTTCTATAATCAGAATTACTATAATGTAATCCTGTAGAGTCATAATTAGATATATCATAACTTATATTATAATATTTTAAATTTGAAATATTCTTACTAGAAATCATATTTGCAATTTTTTCATTATATTCACTTATATCACTATTTTTAATACCTGACTTTTCCTCATCAACAGGACCAACACTCATTACATAAATTTTATGTTTATGCCATTCATTATTAGCAAGTTCTGCATACTTTTCAACATATTCTAACGAAAAATCATTTATCCCTAACCAAATAAATATATTATATCTTCCAGATGAAGTCATTAAATCATTTGCTTCATTAATAGCAGTTTCCACAAACCAATCATAGCCTTGACCATCTTCATAAATAGTATTTTTATCACTTATAACACCAGCATTTTTCATACCATGTATTCTAGAATCTCCAATAAATATATTTTTAGTACTACTTTCATCTGGGGATGAAATATTATATATATTATCAAATATCGTAGTTAGAGACTCATCAGATAACTCATTTATCTGTCTTAAAATATGATTATCTAGTGCTAATGATACATCATTATCTAAAGTAGTAATAGTATCATCAAATCTATTCGGTAAATATAAATAATTTTCTATATCAGTATATAATTCTTCCAGTTTTTCATCAGTAACCTTTTGATAATCGTAAGTACATGTATCAAGTTCTAAAACTTTAGAAGTATTATCATAACCTCCATAAGCTAAAGCATTAGTTTTAACAATTATCATTATTGCTTGTATAGCATTATCAGAATAATTACCATCAGATATTAACTCATTCGTTACCCCGATAACATAATCTTTTAAACCAACACTAGTTACTTCTTCAGTATTACATGTAGTAAGATTAATCGTAGCTAAATTATAATTACATTCTTCTTTAAAATGTCCATAACCACTATTTGCACTAGCAACTAGCAAGACAATTATTATTAATGCAATAACTACCGCAAGAACAATTAAAATCCATGGATTTGCAGCTATAAAAGCAACAATCTTTGAGCCAATTTTAGCACCAACAGCTTTTGCTTTTGCACCAACACCAGATGCTACATTTTTAACTTTGTTATTAACTTGTTGTTTAAGAGCATTACTTCCAACACTTGAAGTCTCATTGCTTACTTCTTGTTCTTCAGTTTCTAGGGCTTCTTCGTTTACTTCCTCTTCTAATTCTTCTTCATCATCGTCTATTTCATTTTCTACACTAGAAAAAGCACCTAATCGTCTTTGTTCTCTTTGATTAGGATCATATAATAATTTATTTTTATCATTATCATTGCTTCTTCTATTATTCACTTATTAATAACCTCCACCAGAACCAAATGAATCTAGTTCTTCTTGAGTAATAACTACTTGAATTTTCATTCTCTTATTACCACATATAAATAATGCTTCCCCTTGATTATAATACTTTATTGCTTCTTTTTCATTATCATTTAAATCTATTAATTTTGATAAATCATCAACAGCTTGCTTTCTAAGTCCCATTACTAAGTAATATGAAGCATTATCAAATATTGCTTTACCATGTGTAATAATATTTGGTGCAGCAAAGTCTGTTGGTTGTTGAGTTATAATAATTGTACCAGTATTATATTTTCTACTTCTTCTTTGAATTTGTGCTAAAAATTCAGCACCAAGTTCATTATGACTAGATAGTAATACATGAGCTTCATCAACCATCATAACAGTATTTACATCTTTATCAAGACATAATCCCCATGCATACTTTAAGATATTGAAAAATAATGCATTCTTAATATTTTCATCACTATTCATTAATTCTTTTATATTAAATACAATAAAATCACTTTCAATATTTAAAGTAGTTTTACCAGTAAAATAATATCTTAATTCTTTAACTAATGGTCTTACTTTTAATTCAAGTCTTTCTAATACATCTCTTTCATGAGTTGCATCAGTCATACCTACTAAATGACCTTTTATTGTAGCATAAACATCATCAAATGTTGGATAATCCTGACTTGTTAATTTAGTAAAGTCTGTATTATAATCGATTTTAAATCTTTTATATGTTTCTTGTAATACATCACTAAACATTGTTAAAACATCATCTTCAATACTTGGTGAATAGTACTTCATAAATGCTTTTACTTGTTGAAGTGTTCTAGTAAGAACTGTATAACCTAATCCCTGTGCTATTTCTTCTTCATCAGCATCTATAACAATCTCAAGGGGATTAATCATACCAAATTCTCCACCTTTACCTAGGTCAAGGAAGTCTCCACCTAAACTATTACACATGTCTCCGAGTTCACCTTCTGGGTCAACACATACTACTTTAAATCCATTTCTAATATGAGTTCTAACAAGTACTTTCGCAGCAGTTGATTTACCACTACCACTTGTACCAAGTAAAATGATATTAGCATTATTTCTATTATTTTCTTTCTTAATTTGATATAAGAATTGATTAAATAATATAACACCACCAGAGAAATCAACACCTAAAAGTGTAGCATTTCCAGGATCTTTAATACTATCAAACACAAATGGATACATAGCAGCTACAGTAACAGATGGAATTGGTGTTCCAATTCTATTTTCAATGTCTTGTGGTGGGAAAATTGGTAATATTGACTTTAATGCTTTTTCTTGTTCAAACATTAAAGCAACAGCACGCATTCCCATAGCATCTAAATAACTTCTAACTTGAATTTTTCTAAGTTCTAATTCTTCTTTATTATCAGCAGTAACCATTAAATGCATTTGAAAATCAAATATTCTAGCTTGTGTTGCAGCAAGCATTTGAATAAATTGTTCCAAAGATTCATAATCTTGTCTTATTCTTTCTTGCATTGTTTGGTCTTTTTCGCTTTGATATCTTACTTTTAAATCAGCAATTTCTTTATTAAGCATTTTTTGCAAAACACTAAATTGAATAGGAATATGTTTAATAGCAATTTTAACACCTTGAATATTAGTTATATCAGATAAAAATCCCGGTGCAATATTTCTTGGAAAAGCTATAACAGTAAGAATTGTAGAATATTTACCACCAAGTATAAACTCAGTTGGTTTAAACTCCATCCCTTTTGGAGCTACTTCACTTTTTAAATTTGCCATATTACATCACCGCCCCAAAGTTAGTGGTTTCTCCACCATTTAAGAAATTATCTAACACAATTCTTAAATCATTATTACTTGTTTGTGTTGATTGTAAACCAGCACTTGCTAGTCCACTTATTAAATTATGTAACTTCTTTTGTACAATTTCTAATCTTTTTTCTTTAAATAAAATATAATATTCTGTATCAACTACATTATACTCACTACTTGTAAATAAATTTGCTTTATTAATATCTTGCATAATAAGCTTTCTAATCGCATTAGTAGGAGCATTATTATACATAAGTTGTAATTGAGATAAATATACATCAATATCAACTGGTCTATCTGCAATTAATAGCCAAAATTCATAATCAATACTATTATAAAAATTTCTAAGTTGATAAATTGTATTTTGTTGTGTCCCTTGGTCCATAATAAATATATTTTTCGGAGCAACTTTTACTCCAGTAACATATGATCCATCATCTAGTTGTATCATACCATTCATAATTTGACGAATAGGTAACCAATCTTCAGTATAACTAACTCCAGAAGGAGCAGAATTATTTAGTTTCTTCATCTTTCACACACCAACCTTTCCAATAATATCTTCGTGGATTAAATATAAAAGTAACTACATTTATAATAAATTGTAACACATTATGATAGTGCATAACTGGTGTTACTAAGAACCCAGTTATTAACGCTGGCATCAAAATCATAATCATTTGCCATGCACTAGCGTTTTGCACTAACATAAGTAACAATATTGTTATTCCACAACCAAATCCAAATAATATAATATCAGTTAAGGTAAAGAACCCTAATATCAATTGAGATTTTTTTGAATTTGCAGGTATTAAATAATTATTCATCCCCAATTCATTCCTTTCTTATTATTGTTTTTCTTTATTAGACTGACTTTCTCTTTGTCTACGAGCAATTTCTCCTTCATTTCTTGCTTTTGCAACATCAAATACATCACCCATAGATTTAAGTGGTTTACCAGAAACGTCAACTTTCATATCGCCTTGAACATAATCTAAAGTAAAACCAGCATCTTGAACAAAAGATTTATCAAGATTTCTAGAAATTGTTTCACGCATTCCTTCAGCACTTGCATGAGCTCCAGCTAACTTAACATATACATCTCTAACATCTTTATTACTAGAATTTGATAAATTTTCAAAATGTTCATCGGACAAAAATGCAACATTTTGAGCAGCTTGAGAAAAATCATAACGATATTGATCATACATTTGTTGTGCTTGTGCTACGCTTATTATGTTTCCAGCTGCATCTCGTAAATTACCAGCTTTTGCATCTTCTATGTTCAATAGCTTTTGTCTTAATTTAGCCGCAGTAAAATTGCCAACCTTGAAATCTGATTTACTTTTATTTGCTTCTTTATCAATAACAGATTCAACAGCTGTAGCAACAGACTTTTTCTTAGAAGCAATATCATCGATCAATTTATTCTCATCCATCAAGTTTTGTGCACTATTATTAATACCCATAAATTCACCAACTCTGCCAAAGGTATCCATCACATGTCCACCAACTACATTTGCAGTAGTTCCTAAATAATTAGTAAAGTCATTTCCATAATTAGTTGCTTTATGTGCCTCTCTATAGGCTTTTCGTTTAGCTTTTGCTTCCAGTGCACCTTCTATTGCAGTATTAGCGGATTTTTTCATATCTGTTAAGTTTTTAGCACCTTTACCAGCCATAAAACCTCTTCGAGCTCCAGAAGCAGTTCCAGCAATCGTTGAACCAAGCCCTTGTGCTGCTGCACCTAGTCTAGCACCCAGACCCTTTCCTTTAGTTTCACGGAAGTTTTTAATAGCACTAGTACCATTTTTCAACAACATTCCTCCAGCACCGCCAATAGTTGCCCCAGCAGCCAAAGCACCACCCATTGCAAGTTTGTCCATAAGACCAAGCTTCATTCCTCCAGAATCCAAATGGAACATATCACCAATTAGCTTAGGTGCTTGTCTCATAAATATTACTACTCCCATAATAATTAAAGCTTTAGCAATTAACTTTTGACTTACTCCTAAGGAACCAAAATTTACATTTGCGAAATTGTTAACTACTTGTGAAATCATAAATACACCTAAATACATAATTGCAATTCTAATGAAAACTTCTAAATATGTACTAATAGTTTTTTTCATCCAATCACTAAAAACATCCTTTAATTTACCGCCAGGTATAACCCTACAAATAACAGGTATTGGAGCAATAATTTGGAAAAACATTAGTTTAACAACACGAACTGCCATATCAAAACAGAAGTTTAATAATACATATAGTAAGAATACTCCAGCAACTGTAGAAATAAACACATTATAAGTCACTTTACCAGCAGCGGCAGACTCACCAAAATCGTTAAATGCTGAAATATCATAAGTACCTGCATTAAATTTTTCTGTGACAGATTTTAAATCTTCACCATTAGTTACTAACCATCCACCATCACCTTTGATTTTTGAAGCACAATTACTTAGATTTATATCAGTACCCTCTTCAATTTCATATCCTTTTTCATTACACCACTCAACATTTGGATGTAAAAAAGCTGACATAACATTATAAGACATCATTTTCCCAGCGTCTTCTTTTGTAGCAGTATCATAATCTGTATCATTTCCAAATATTAATTTTGGAATAGTATTTTGATTTAATATTGAATTTTGCAAATTGAAAGCAACTGAAAACACAGTCGGTAACACCGCAATAATAACTAGAGATACAACTACATTCTTTATCAATTTAGGAAATGAGTTTTCCCCTTTAGCAAATTCATCAGGATTAATAACAGCTTTAAGTAATGAATATGCTAAAGAAAATAACATTATCATTCCTAAAATAACATAAATTCTACTTACAATTGTCTTATAGTCATTCATATCGAAAATATTTACTTTTGCCAAAGCATTAAATATATCATAAACATAATCAACTAATCTATATATAATTGTATCTATAAACATTAATAAGCCAATAGCATCAGCTTTCATACATATTCACCTACCCTATACCGCAAGTGCCATAAGCACCGAAAAGATTCATAACTAAACTTATAATCGTTGGTAAAAAGAATAATAAAACACAATAAATAAATCTTTTTATCGCAGTTGTTCCCGCTTTCTTCAAAGCATCTTTATCATTGCTAGCAACAGCTTTTACAAAATCAGTTGTTATTAAAACCAACAAAGCAACTATAGCAACATATTTCATTACATTAAGTATCCATTGCAACCAATAAGCTGGATATTGTGAGTTTGTAGGGTCACCCAAAGCAGGACAATTGTCCCCTGCAGCTACCACAATATTTCTTGTAAAATCATTTTCTATAACACTCGCATTAACATTTAAACTAAATGAAAATAAGAATAAAAAAGTGATACTTAAAAACAATATTTTTTTAATTCCCTTTTTCACTTAAAATCACTCCTATTCCCAAGCAACACTTGATACATAAATTTTAACACAAATTGTACATAAGTGTCAATTTGTTTATAGGGAAAAATTCATTTAATTTAATTAGATTACAAAAAAAGAGCCAAAGCTCTACTTTCTAATTTTTTTAACAAATTTATACCCTTTTAAAGCTAACTTATAACCATAATAAACTACTGGATTAATTACATAATCAAATTCCCCGATTAATTCAATAATTTCAGGATTAAAACCTTTTTTTAATTCATATATTCCATAATAAGGTCCATTCTTATCCATATTTAATGATATTCCATAGAAATTAACATACTTTAAATGTTTCTTTATAGAATCTTCAATATGCTCTCTATAAAAAGCATATTTAGGATTAAATTCTTTATAACTTGAAGCAGTACCACTCATAAATGTAATACCTTCATCACCCGTAAATACACTCATTAAAGCTCCAATATTTATTTCTTTATTTGTCTTTCTTAAAGCTATTGCATCTTCTAATTGTTTATTTAATTTAACTATCTTGCTTTCTAATTCTTGATGATGTCTTTTTATTTTATCCCCAATATTTATTTTTTTCATTTGAGTTTCTAATGTTTCTAATTCTTTTTTAGTATTTTCCAAAGTATTCCAAACATAATCATAATAAAGATTAGTATCTATATAAGCAATATAAAGCGTAATATAATTATTCATCAAATCAACCATTTTTTTATAATATGAGGCAGGTCTAATAATAAAGTTTTTATTTATTGCTGTATCTTCTAATAACTTAACAAACTCATCCATTTTACTTGAATCAACAACTTTTACTCTAACACCCATATCATATGTTTTAGCAATATTTTTTTTAGTGCTTTTGCTAAATGTTGCTAAAGTATCATTATATGTATCTTTAAGTTCTATTCTACATAGTACTCTAGGTTGTAAATCTTCAAAATTTTGACTAAAACCCATATGTTTAAAACCTAATTTTTTAAAATTATAATATGCTTCTTCTCCACATTTTTCTTTTAAATTACCTTCGTTATCTCTCGTAGCATAAATTACATTTGGATCCACTTTCAACATAAATCCATGATTCTTTTTAACATATTTTATTACTTCATCATTAAAATCTTTTAATAAATCAAAATCAAATACATCAATTAAATAACCCCGTGGAGAATAATATAAACTTAAATTTAATGGCATTTTCTTTTCAAGTAACATTGTTACACCCACTAAAGAATTGTTTTTATAAATCCCTAGCAGATGTCTTACCCAACCGGTACCACTTTTTAAAGTTCCCCATTCAGGCAATTGATAAATTGAAAAATAAGGATTTTTTATAGCATATTCTTTAAATACATTTTCATCTATTACTTTAAGCATTATTTCCTCCTTAGTTTTCTATAAACACTCAACATTATTGGTAACATTTTATATAATATTTTATTATTAACTAAATCGAATTCACCAATAAATTCAATATATTCATCTCCAAATTTTCTTTTAAAATCATGAAGTTTTGCCAAATTCTTATATTTCGTATTAGGATCTCCTGGTGTTCCAAATAAATCAAAAAATTCATAACCATTACTATAAGCATCTTTAATGGCTTCATAATAACTTCTAGTAACAGCAAAAGTAAAATTAGCCAAATCATCACTACCAATATACAAACTCCATGCCCGATTTTTAGTATAAGTACATATTAATGAACAAACACATACTTCATCTTTATCAATTTTACTAAATACTTCTTTCTCTTTTTCTAATCTAGTAATTTTATTTTTAATATCAACCTCTTTTTTCTTATTTACATCAAGTTCTTTATTTAATACCTCTATTTCTTTACTTATATTACTTAATAATTCTTTAGGCCTAATACTTATATTAAAATATTTCATATTATTATTTTTAGCCATCTCTTCACTAAATATTTTATAATATTCTAAACTATGTGGATCAAAATCATCTTTACTACTATTACTTTGAATCAATCTATAAAAATCATCTATTTTTATATCATTATCTACCACTAAATTATAACTATAACTTCTTTTAACGCTTTTCATAAATGATTTATTAAATTTTGCCTCTATTTCTTCCCAAGGCTTTTTCAAATCAATTCTAAACGTATATCGAGGCTGATTACCTTCATATAACTTATAAAAACCTGTATGTTTATATCCTAAACTTAACATATAATTATAAAGTTCATAGTTATTTTCTCCACCATCAATTTTATTTCCATCATCATCAATATCTTGATATTTAATATCCGGATCAAATTTAATATAAATAATCTTATTATCCTTCATGTATTGTTTTAAATAATTAGTAAATTCCTTTATTACATCTTTATTATTATAATCTAAAACAAACCCTCGAGGTGCATATCCATAACTAAAACCAAATGGAGTATACTTAAGAAGAATTAAACAAGTAGCAACTAAATTACCATCATTATCTTCCATTCCTACATAACGAGGAATTTGCCTTTTTGCTCTTTTACAAAATTGTCCCCATTCATAACTTTGTAAAAAATGTGATTTTTTATGTTTATTTTCAAATTCTCTATATTTACTCATCTCAACATTTTGTATAAATTTCATGTAATTACCTCACTATTCATCTATAACTAGTTTATCACAACTAACTTTATTAAACAAGAAAAAACACCTATACTTATTATAGGTGCAAAATCTAAAAATATTATTTATTTATTTTTTTTCATAAATACTTCTTAGCGTTCTAGTTAATTTAACCTGTTCAATTTGCTCAGGTATATTATTTTCATTTGCCACTCTTATAGATTGATGAAAATTAACTTTCATTTTATCTTCTGATGTTTCTGCTAATTGCATCATTAATTTTTCTACCGGAGTTCCTTCATAATCCCAATGAGAACAAGCAACAGTTTTACAAAAATCTATTAACGCAAACGTATACTTTTCTGGATTATTATAATATTCTTGCTTTCTTACATTAAATAATACTCTTATTAAAGTTTCCGCAGGAATTGGTTTTATAAAATACTTTTCTATTTCTAATAAGTTTTCATAAATATTATCTTTGTTAGGTTTCATACTATCTGGAACATAAGGATTCAACAGTATCTTACTAAAAAGAGAATCACCATTAACTAATAAAGCCATAAAATTAATTGATTTTACAAAATCATCAGGTAAATTTTTTAAACCAACACTTTCAACTTGTTTTTTAAATTCTTGAGCCATATTATTTGAAAAGTAAGGAAAATCTTCATCTACAATTCTTCCCTTATCAATATCATCCATTTGTTCTTTAGTCAAAGCAAAATACCTATAAGAAAACATAAAGTTATTGTCAAACTTATTTTTTTTACTATTCCAAGTTGGATCAAAGTAATAAATTCCATCAACATTATATTTATCATCTTTAATCCTTATTACATTTCTTGCATGACCAACCTTTTTTCCAGGTTGTCTTAAAAAAACTTCATCACATGCAATCCCTAATCTATTTAATAATGTACTAAATATTACAGCATATCCAACACAAACTATTTTATCACCAAGCAATGCCGATGTTAAATTTCTTGAAATCATTTTATCTTCATTTTCATCAACTTCTTTATATATTCTACCCCTTACGATATCATATACATACATAATAGTTTCTAATGGTGAAAAATCAAAGCTTTTTATACTATCAACAAAATTATTAATAGTAATAATTGTATCTTCATATTCTTTAAATGAAATTTCTTTATTATTTCCATTAATTTTAAAATAAATATTTGTTGTATTTTCTCCGAATGCTTCTCTTACTTTATTTAATAATGTTGCATCTAAATCAAATTCATCTTCAAATATAATTCTTTTAGTTGATAAAATAGGATTTTTTCTAACAAATTCAGCTATTAACTTAGGTTCATATTTAAAAGTTATATCACTAACATTTCTTAAATAATATAATCTATCTTTTTTAACATTCTCTAATAATTCAACTTGATCTGGATAATCTGATGCAACATCTAAATTACAATCTATACTTTCTTCAAAGTCATATGGATCAGAAATAAGTTCCTCAAAAGATTTATCCAATGGTTGTTTAATACATATTTCATAGTCATATGGTAAAATACCAATTGATACATCAGTATAAAAACAATCAAAATTTTCATCAAAAGGTGCAAAAGTTAATTTTCCTCTCATAATAATATCCCCCACTAAAAATCTCATTACACTTACAATGAGACTATATATTTAGTTATTTACAACCCCCATTGTATCACAACTACCTAAATTTTAGCATATTTTAACAGTTTTGTCAAATTAATAGCCATAAATCTAATTTAAATAATCATCTAAATTAAATGTAAATTCAGCCATTCCAGCATAGTCATTTTCATCATAACTATAATCAGTAAAGAAAGTTAGAAAAATAATAAACTTGTTTTTTAAATATCTAGTTATTTTGATATCCATTAAGGGCTCTATGCCATTTAAATCTTTAACATTAAACCAAGTCTCACCATCAAAAATATAATCTTTGAAATCTATAATTTCATTCATTGGTAACTCCAATAATTTTTCAAGTTTACAATTTAAATCAAACCCAAATGAATAGTTGTCTCCAGAGATATCAAATGATAATGTTTTAACAATTTCTGTTAATATTTTTTCACCATTTTCATATTTACTTTGTTCATAAGTAATTAAATTAATACTGACTTTTTCGTTATTTACCTTTTCTAATTTAGCAATTTTAAACATATAATCACCTTTCAACCCTATTATAACACAGGATTCAAGATTTTATAAATCATATAATATTCTTTTAATCATTAAATTAACATTAGAAAATTCTACACTAGATGCATAATTATCACCTAGTTTAACAGTATTGACACTTAATTTTGTATCCAATTCAAATCTAAGTAATATTGTTTGACAAAAATGTGCATATTTATCATGGATTGCTTTTTAAACCTACTTCACATTGAATACCTTGAGGACCTGTAGCGCCAGTTGGTCCAGTTGGCCCCATAACTGTACATCAACCCCAAATCCACCATTTCTTTTCTATGTTTTTGTTTTTCTAAAATTTTATCACACAACTTTTTTCAAGAAAGCCACCTCATATGCATTAATGTATGCTAAATGATACACATGTAAACTTTTTAAAACCATATTTACTTTAAGTAATACATTTGATAAAATATTAATGGTGATACTAAATGAATTTATTTGAAATAATATTACTATTAATTGTTATATTAGGGTTATTAGCTATAATATATGCTTCTATATATAATAACCTAGTTAATTATAAATTAAAAATAGATAAAGCTGAAGGAATAATTGATGAATCTTTAAGACAAAAATACGATATTATTGCTAAATTAAATATTGCTATAAAAAAAGTTGTAACAAAAAAAGATTATTTAAAAGAATACATTGATTTAAAAGATAAAAGAATAACCAACTATGAATTAGATAGAAAGTTAACTGAAGCCTACAACATAATATTAGAAGTTAAAAACGACCACGAAGAATTAAACACTAAAGAATTCAATAAAGATTTAAAAGAAATAGATAGAATTAATGAAACATTAACTTCATGTAAAACCTATTTTAACAATAATACTGGAGAACTAAATAAACTAATAAAAAGAATTCCAACAAATATTGTAGCAAAAATACATGGATATAAAATAAAACCATTTTTTGATGGTAAAAATATGCAAGACGCTGTTATAGATGATTTTAAACTATAACAGTTTTTTATACAAAAAAATTACTTTTAATTGTATAATCATTACAGGAAATATATCAGTAGTTATATGCCTACCATAACTTTTAAGAACAGAAAAATTTGTTATAATTAGATAGAAAATTTATATTTTAAAAATTTTGAGCTTTATTTGTACCATTGATTACTATATTAAGAAAAATAAAACTTCATTCCTTTTTTGTCCAAGAAATGGGGTTCATATCATGCTCCCTTTTTGTTCAAGTTTTTAAGAAAAACTAATTTACACATATATGTTCTTAAATAATAAATTCACATCATTAATTTTAACTTGTGAAGAGACAGTCTCGCCAATAATACCAGCACTAACAATTATGTCATTTCTATCATTTATCTTAAAAAATTCAGAATCTGTAGGTATAATATGAGTTTCTTGAATATTCATTAAACCTGAAATATTTGTTTCTGTAAAGCTTGCAAACAACATTCCTTCTGTTGAACCTTCCATGATTGGTCTAATATGTCCTTGAGGTCCAGTTGAGCCAGCATCACCTTTAAGATATGAAAAATTAAAACAAATTGTTAAAACCATGGACAAGTATCATGAGCATGTCCAGCATAAATTCATAAGTTATTAATGAAAGGAGTTCAAAATGAACAATAATATAAAAAGAGCAAAACAATATATAGATTGTTTTAACAAAGAAAATCCAAATATAACGTACACTTGCTTCGGACCAACAGGTCCAACTGGACCTACAGGACCTGCTGGAGCCACCATAACAGTTGGTGTAACAACTACAACCGCTCCTGGTACAAATGCAAGTGTAGTTAATACTGGAACACCATCTAATGCCATATTAGAATTTAACATTCCAGCTGGAGCAACCGGACCTCAAGGACCTCAAGGAATTCAAGGGCCACAAGGAGCTCAAGGAATACAAGGGGAACAAGGACCTACGGGACCTACCGGACCTCAAGGAGCTCAAGGAATACAAGGAGAACAAGGACCTACGGGACCTGCCGGACCTCAAGGAGCTCAAGGAATACAAGGAGAACAAGGACCTACGGGACCTGCCGGACCTCAAGGAGCTCAAGGAATACAAGGAGAACAAGGACCTACGGGACCTACCGGACCTCAAGGAGCTCAAGGAATTCAAGGAGAACAAGGACCTACGGGACCTACCGGACCTGCCGGACCTGCCGGACCTGCCGGACCTCAAGGAGCTCAAGGAATACAAGGAGAACAAGGACCTACGGGACCTGCCGGACCTCAAGGAGCTCAAGGAATACAAGGAGAACAAGGACCTACGGGACCTACCGGACCTCAAGGAGCTCAAGGAATTCAAGGAGAACAAGGACCTACGGGACCTACCGGACCTCAAGGAGCTCAAGGAATTCAAGGAGAACAAGGACCTACGGGACCTACCGGACCTCAAGGGTTACAAGGCGAAACTGGGCCAAGCGGAGAAACTCCAACATTAGGAATTGGAACCATTACCACAGGAGCACCTGGTACAGAAGCTACAGCTTCAATAACTGGAACAGCACCTAATTATGTTTTAAACTTAACAATTCCTCAAGGCCCAACAGGACCTCAAGGATTACAAGGTGAAACAGGTCCAACTGGTCCAACTGGTCCAACTGGCCCAACCGGCCCAACTGGTCCTACTGGATAGAATAATATACAAAATAAACTTCAATATAACTATGATAACAATTGTTACCCAATGTAATTACCAATGCTTATTTAATACTTAAAATAAGCTAAGAAATAAGACTTGGTTTTTCCAAGTCTTATTTTGACCAATCAATTGGTGTAAGTCCATTTTTAACTAAAAACTCGTTAGTTTTAGAAAATGGTTTACTTCCAAAAAAACCTGAATAAGCAGAAAATGGTGAAGGATGAGGGCTCATAACAATATAATGATGAGGATTAGTTATAAGTTTAGCTTTTTCCTTAGCAAAATTTCCCCATAATATAAAAACTACTGTTTCTTCTTTTAGATTAAGTATTTTAATAATATAATCAGTCAACAATTCCCAACCTAAATTTCTATGACTAGCTGCTTTATCTTTTTCCACAGTTAAAACAGAATTTAGCAACAAAACTCCTTGCAAAGCCCATCCAGTTAAATCGCCATTATCCTTAGGCAATACACCCAAATCATCATATAATTCTTTATAAATATTCTTTAAAGAAGGAGGTATTTTTATTCCTTTTTGAACTGAAAAAGATAACCCATGAGCCTCTCCTTTACCATGATATGGATCTTGTCCCACAATAACAACCTTTGTATTTTCATAACTCGTTAATTTTAAAGCATTAAAAATATAGTCTTTCGGAGGATAAACCTCTTTAGTATCATATTCATGCATAATTTTTCTATAAAAATTTTTAAAACCTTCACTATCCCAGATAACTTTTAACTTTTCATCCCAATCATTACCAATCATTTTAAAGCCTCCCGAGTAGCATGCATAATTTCTTCGAAACTATCCGCAGCTATTAAAAATCTACTTGTATGACAAAATCTTAAATATGGAGGAAGATTTTTAACCCACGTTTCAGGAAAATCTTTCTTAAGTTCATTTGTATCTGGATTTATAGTTACCCCTTGGGCAGCAAAACCGCCTCGATTTGATGGATACACAACATAAACAGCTTCTGTAAATGGTAAATAATCTTTATAAAAAAGAGGTTCATCCAAAACAATTATTCTTTTATCTTTTGCTTCTTCATAATACTTTTTTACTTTAACTAAATCCTTTTCACATCTTTTTTGTTTATCTATCATTTTTATAAGTATTTTTTTAGCAAACTCCACAGCTTCAAAAAATTCATTATCACTATTTTTTACATCCTCAGGATTAAAAACATCAATAGCAACTGCTAAAGCATTATAACTTCCTGTATTATCCGCTAAATCTAAATCCTGAATTAGTTTTCTATCAATACTTTCATAAACATACTTTCCATATAAAGATGGAGCAAATTCTCTCCATAACTTACCAAATGCAGCATAAGGAATATCATTTTTACGAACTTCATTATCAGCCATATGATGATCAAATCTACCCATTCCTATATCAAAAACTAATCCATCAAAATCAGCTGGTACAACATTACTTCTTATAATTTCCAGCTTTGGATTTATAATTTTTAAAAAAGCAGCTCCGAAAACATCATCAGCATGAAACTTGCCAGCATGAGTTAAAGCCACTTTCATATTTCTTACATCATTTACTTTCATACACCCTCACTTATGATACATTTCATGATTATTAATTTTACAAGTTCTATATATTTGTTCAAGTAAAATACCTCTAAATAGTCCATGAGGAAAAGTCATCTGTGAAAAACTAATTAATTCATCACAAAGACTTCTAACCTCATCATTTAAACCTAAAGAACCTCCGATTATAAAAGTTATATTACTATTCTGAGGTAAAATTTTATCTATTTTATCAGCAAATTCTACACTTGAATACATTTTACCTTTTAAATCTAAACCAATATTATAATCACTAGTCTTTATATTCTTTATTAAATTACTTATTTCTTTATCATAATTTACATCATCTTTCAATTCTATTATTTCAATTTTTATATATTTTCCGATTCGTTTTTTATAATCGTTTATAAGATCATCCAAATAACTTTCTTTAATCTTTCCTACACATAATATTTTTATCATATTTCAATTACTTCCGTTTTTTCATCTTGTTTTGCACAAATTATATCATGAAAATCAATCCCATAATCTAAAAATGTATTATTAATTGTTTCCATAGCAATACTTTCCAAATTATTTGTTTCACTTAAATGAATCAGAACAATTTTCTTGGTTTTATTTCCGATTAATTTAGTAAGATAAAAGGATGCCATTTTATTAGATAAGTGTCCTTCGTCAGAATAAACTCTTCTTTTTAACCATTCAGGATATGGGCCATTCATTAATAATTCTATATCATGATTACTTTCAAACAAATATATATCTAAATTTTTCAAATACTTAAAGTTTTTAGCATTAACATAACCTGTATCAGTAACATATGCTATTTTTTTACCATCACATTCAAATACATAGTTTCTAGAATCCGGTGCATCATGGCTAGACTTAAATGATGTTATATGAATACCATCTAAATTTATTTCATCTTCAAGTACAATGATATGTTTATATTCTTTTACATCTTCAATTGAATAAAACATTTTTTCACTTACTATTAAAGCCGCACCGGTTTTATCAAGCAAAGTTTTTAATGCTGATACGTGATCTTTATGATTATGAGTAATAACAACATAATCTATATCTTTTACATCAACACCAATATCTTTTAAATTTTCATTTATATACTTATAATTTCTCCCAGCATCTAACAAAAACTTTTTATTATTTATTTCTAAATAAGTTACATTTCCTTTAGAGCCAGATGATAACACTACTACTTTCATTAGAACCTTATATACCTCGTTGGATTTTGGAATGAATACGCTCCATGGAATGGCCAGCCAATTGATACCCCAAAATGAAGGTGAGTACCAGCAATTGGATTATATTTACTTGGGGCAGGAACTACAAATCCTGTATTTCCCATTTCTCCGATTTGGTCTCCTTTTTTAACAGTTTGACCTTCTACAACTAAAGCCTGATACATATGAGCATATTGTGTATAAATATTATTTTCATGTTCAATTATTACATAGTTACCATCAGTACTTCTGTAACCAACTTCAACGACAGTTCCTGGAGCAACAGCAAATATCCTTGATCTATAACCAGTACCAGAAATATCAATACCATCGTGATGTTTTCCCCATCGCCATTGGAAAGGACTTGTAATAACAAATGGGTATTCCGTTGGATAACCCCATCCACTAGTGGGATAATAATAACCACCCGTTCTTCTACCAATCGTATATTGTTCTTGAACCATTTCTCTAATTACTTTACGATCTTTAATTTCAACACCAGTTGACCGTTCCCCATTAATTACTTCATATGTACTATGGATTAATGTTATACCGTTAACACCAACTCTAGTTAATTCTTTATAACTAGGTTCTTTTGTATTATCCACAACCGGATTTTCTGTAGTATATGGTGTAATATTTTCATTTATTTCATATACACTATATGTTAAAGTTATAATTGGATTAATAATAGTGATATTTACTAAACTTCCTACCGCTAGCATTGCATCTTCGCTTTTATATTTAGGATTAGCAATTAAAAATTCTTGAGGATTCATTTTATTATCTTCACTAATACTAGCAATACTATCTCCAGATTTAACAGTATATGTATCCATCTTTGCATCAGGGCCAAATAATAAATATTGACTTAATGATTCAGAATCAGTATATATTTTATTTTTAACACTAACATAACCTTCTTTTATAGTTATAGTCTCATTAAAATACATATTTTCTATTATAGACCCTATTTCATTTATACTTCTATTTCCATTATTATAATTATTTAATTCATCTTCTGTAACGAAAGATAAAACATATTTTTTTAAAGAATCTTCAAACACTTTTTTATCTAAAACGTTTATAACAATATTTTGTTTTTCTTTATCTTCACCTTTAATTGTAATAATATAACCTTTTATAGTAAAATCATCTGCATTTTCAATTTTTTCATATATTTCCTCTACCCCCATATAGTTTTCATCAAATGTTTTTGTTTCTACTATATCAAGTCCATCCGGAGGATAAACATAATCAACACCATACTGATCTTTTATATTTTGTTGCTCTTTATTAATTAAACTATATAATTCATTTTCATCTTTGATTAAACCTATTTCTTTTCCATCTAAATAAATTTGATAAGCTTTACTTGCTTCATCAAATTTATAATCATTCTTTTCATTTACAAAATATAAAACAATAATTAGAATTGATAATATAGCAGTTATAACTTTACTTTTATTATTCATTTTCATCTCCAGTGGCCTTTAATTGACTCTTAAAACTACTCATATTAAGTTCAAATAATAGGTTAACTGTTCCGAGTCCTCCTTTTCTATGCTTAGCAATAATTAATTCTGCTGGCACTATTTTTTGATTAAAATCTTTAGCCTTTTCGTAATAATCCTTACGATTTATAAATAAAACCATGTCGGCATCTTGTTCCAAAGATCCAGATTCACGTAAATCTGCAAGCATCGGTTGATTACTTTCTCTTTTTTCAGCACTTCTTGATAACTGTGATAAGGCAATAACTGGTACACCTAATTCCAAAGCCATAGTCTTAAGTGAACGAGAAATTTCTGATACTTCTACTTGACGAGATTCAACTCTTCTTGAACCACTACTTACAAGTTGAAGGTAGTCGATTACTACTAAACCTAAACCATCTTCACTATTGGCAAGTCTTCTACATTTAGCCCTAATTTCTTGAGCAGTAACACCTGCATTATCTTCAATATAAATATTAGTATCAGCAAGTTGTGATAATGCTTCATTATATCTTTTCCAATCCTTTTCCTGCATATTACCAGTTTGCAACTTATAAGCATCAATTTGTCCAATTGAAGAAATCATACGATTAATAAGCATTTCTGCTGACATTTCTAAGTTAAATATAGCAACAGCTTTTTTAGTATGTGTCGCAGCGTAAGCAGCCATATTTAAAGCAAGTGCTGTTTTTCCCATCCCAGGACGAGCGGCTAAGATAATCATTTCTCCACCTTGTAAACCAGTTGTTATTTTGTCAAAATCAGGAAAACCAGTTTCAATACCTGTAATACTTCTTTTATTTTTAGCAAGTTCTTCCAATTTTGCTTGGGCTCTTCTTAAAATTTCACTAATAGGTACAAAATCTCCAACACTTCTTGCTCTAACAACATTTAATATGTTTTTTTCAGCACTATCAAGTAAACTATTTACATCTTCTTCATCATATGTAGTAGTAATTATATCACTTGCTGTTTCTATTAAATTTCTTCTTATAGCATAATCTTTAATTATCTTAATATAAAAATCTAAATTAGCACTTGTTACTACACTATCTATTACATCAGTAATATAATCAAGTCCCACAGCATTAAATTTCTTATCTTTATCAAGTTCATTTCTAAGGGTTGTTACATCAATTGGTGTCTTACTTTCATGCAGACTTTTAATTGCATTAAAAATATATCTATTTCTCTCATCAAAGAACATATCACTCGTTACTTCTTCAACTATCTTACTTACTTCATTATTATTTAAAAAAGCAACACCTAAGACACTCATCTCAGCTTCTTTATTCCGAGGCATACTTCTTGCCATAAACCCTCCTATTTAACTAATTCAACATTTAAGTCAAACTTAACTTTTTTATGTAATTCAACACTTACTTTAGTAACACCTAAACTACTTATTGCTACATCACTTTTAATACATTTTTTATCTATTTTATATCCCATATCTTTTAATTTTTCAGATATTTGTTTATTTGATATCGTGCCAAACACTTTATCATCTGCTCCAGTTTTAACTTTAAAAGTTAAAGTTTTTCCATCTAACTTTTTCTTTATTTCATTTAAACTTTCCACTAAAGCATCTTCATTTTTTTGTCTTTCATCTAATTCTTCATTTAATATTTCACTACTTCTTTTTGTATAAGGAACAGCTAAATTATTTTTAATTAAATAATTATTAGCATAACCATCACTTACATTAATTACACTATCTTTTTTACCTTTCCCTTTTACATCACTTAATAAAATTACTTTCATCTAAAAGACCTCCTTTAAGTAAATAATATTATATCACATGATAAGATAATTCTGCAACCAAACTATTACAAAATTACCCATTCTCCATTCCTTTTTCCATTATTTCTAACAATCATTTTTTTCTCTTGCATTAAAGACATAATAGTCTTAACAGTTCTTAATGATTTATTTAATTGCTTAGCTATTTCTTCTTGTTTTACAAAAGAATTTTTTCTAATTATATTAATTATTGCTTGTTCTTCTAAAGTATAATCTCCCTTATCTTTTTTTAATGTATTATCAACACTCTTTTCAAAATCTACATGAAGAAATCTATTTTTTAACTCATAATTGGTATCAGTCAATAAATTATAAAAGAATTTTTCCAAAAAGGTCATATCTTCAGAGATATTTTTACTAAAATTTCGATAGTTTGCCCTAACAAGTGCATTTCTAAAGTACCATGAATGTTTAGCAAACATTTCATCATTAACATTAAATCCAAATGTTTTTAAATATTTAATCATAAAAACTGCAACTGTTCTTGTATTGCCTTCACAAAATGGATGTATTTGCCAAATATTGGATGTAAACATGCATATATGTTCAATGGCTTCATCTAGAGATAAATCTTTATAAGAAAAGTTCTTTTCTTCTGAAAAATCATATTTTAATAGATCCATAATATTTTCATAAGAAGCATAAATAACTGTATCATAATTTAATACCCATTCCTTCTTTGTAAAATTATAATCCCTTAATTTACCCGCATGAAAATATACATTCTTAAATAATTTTTGATGAATATTAATAAGTTCAGTTGGACTAAAATTAAAAGAATTATCACTTAATATCTCTGTTATTTTCACTGCAACCTTATCTGCTTCTTCACTATTATTTTCTTCTTTATTTCTTTTTTCTGTTTCATTATAATAACTATTTATCCTTTTTTCTACATCTTTAATATCTAATTTTCCTTCAATATGCTCTTTAGCAGTATCAATTAAATATTTTGATGGCTCTAACCCATCTACTTCTTGAAGACCAATCGCGGTTTCCCAAGCTTTAGTTTTCTCAATTTCACTTAAATTACCTTCTTTAATATATGTAGAAAGCTCTAAATTCCAATTTTCTTTATTCATCATAACCTCCAAGACACATCTATTATATCATTTTTATCATAAAAAAACAATATTCAAAGTGCAAATTTTGCACTTTGAATATCTTTCGTTGCACTTTGAAATTTAAAATCTAAAATATATAAATGGATTATAGCTTGATGCTAAAATACCTACAATACTAAGGATAAATAACACAAGTATTATAATATCACTCATTTTATTTTTCTTATCCAACATATTTTTAAATATTGGTGTACATGCAAATATTGCTAGTATAAATACCAGAATCGTTCTTACTCTAATTATTTGATAATGACTAAATACACTTAAGTTACCAAGTCCATGAACACCAAACAACGTTTTAATAGCTTCCCCTAAAGCACTTGTATTTGTAAAATAAAATATTATAAAGCCAAAAGTAACTAAACTAAATGTGTAAATATGCCCAAAGATTTTTGGTAGTTTATCAATATTTTTAAATACAAACTTTTCTAATACTAATAAAACAAAATAGAAAAGTCCCCAGAAAACAAAGTTCCAACTAGCCCCATGCCACAAACCAGTTAAAGTCCAAACTATAAACAAGTTAAATATATGCCGAGCTCTTTTACATCTATTTCCTCCTAAAGGAATATAAACATAATCTCTAAAGAATGTTGATAAAGATATATGCCATCTTCTCCAAAATGAAGTTATACTGCGAGCGATATATGGATAATTAAAGTTTTCTAAATAATTAAATCCAAGCATCTTACCTAAACCAATTGCCATATCGCTATATCCACTAAAATCAAAATAAATTTGGAATGTAAAAGCTATGCCACCAACAACCATACCAATAACACCTAACTGTGCAATATCAGAACCAAATAAAGTATCAGCAACATAAGCCATTTCATTAGCAATTACCACTTTTTTAAATAACCCAATAATAAATCTTCTAATGCCAGTTGCAAAGTTTTCTATATTTTCACATCTTTCATCAAGTTCTTCATTAACAGTTTCATATCTAACTATAGGTCCTGCAATAAGCTGAGGAAAAGCACTAATATAACAACCTAGGTTAATAACACTTTTTTGAACACCAACTTTACCTTTATAAACATCAATAACATAAGTAAGTATTTGAAATGTATAAAAACTAATACCAATTGGTAAACTTATAGTTAAAAATTTAATATTTAAATTAAACAAATTATTTATATTATCTAAGAAAAAATTAGTATATTTAAATATAAAAAGTAATCCAAGATTAAATATCAAATCAATTATTAACCATTTCTTTTTATTATGACTTTTATCCATTATTAAAGCTATATAATAATTAACTAAAATAGATAAAATCATTAAAAGAACATAAATGGGCTCTCCATAACCATAAAACATTAATGAAAATATAAGTAAAACAATATTTCTTGTTTTTCTTTTTTTAGGTACAAAATAACAGATTAAGAAAATTGGCAAGAAACAAAATAAGAAAATCAAACTTGAAAATACCATTATTTTACTCTCCCTTCAAAATCATAATCATATTGGTCAAATATGGTGGAACCACCTTCGTACAAGAATAATACTTTAGAAATATTATTATCACTAACATACTTGCTTAAATTAAAATCTTTATTTTTATATTCATCATATCTTAAGTTAATAACATGTGTTTTATTAAAAGAATTAGCAATTAAATAATCTATTTGCCATGAATAAGAATCTCCGATAATAAGTAAATTTTCTTTATCATTATTATGATAATCATAAACTACATTTCCATATTGTCCATTAAAATATTGAACATAATAATCATAATATTTATAACTTCTATCAAGTCTAATTTCTCTAGGTTTAAATAAACTATCTGCACTTTTACCATTTACATAAACATCATAATCTAGTTTTATATCAACATCACTAATATAATCATTAATATTATCATTTAAAGCAGTCTTGGCTAAAGAACCATAATACAATCTATTTTTATGTTTCACGATATTTAAATTATTTATTTCATCAATTCCAAGCATATCACAAATATCTTTATATCCAGCTAGTGCTCCATAAATTGTCCAATGATGATCAGTTTTATAAAAGTATTCTTTATACTCATCTATACTTTTTACATCCATTACTCTTACATTAATATGACTATCTAACTTACTTACAAATTCACTTACATAATTACTTAAATTATCTTTTTTTAATGTAGTAAATTCATATCTCGTAGGTATATAAATATTTACATCTATTTTCTTCTTACTTAATTCATTAAAAAACTTTACTTGACTATCTAATCTTTCATCTAATTCTTTACTTGTATATTTATTTGTTAAATAATAAAACTCATTTACTTTATCATAAAATATATACTCACCATCACTATTTTTCTTAATGGGTACATCCTTAAACAATATCTTATTACTTGCAAAATCCACTCTATTATACAAACTATTTATTTCATTATAAAATGGAAAGTAATTTGTCACTTTGTTTTCCACACTATTTTCTATTTTACCCACAATATTATTTATTTTATCAATAACATTATTAACATCTTTTTCTTTATACTCTGAAAAATTATCCATATTCATACTTCTAATTCCCATTTTAACAAGTATAAACTTACATGGAATACATAAACAAATACCAAAAACTATTATTAAAAATACTATTACTAATTTTTTATCTTTTTGCATAAGCTTCACCCAACAACATTTTACCACATTAAGATTTTTAAGTATAGAAAAACCCACCAATTGGTGAGTTTAATTATTTAACAAATGGTATTAAAGCCATAAATCTTGCATATTTAACTTGTTGAGCAATATGTCTTTGATGTTTAGCACAAGCTCCAGTCATTCTTCTTGGTAAAATCTTGCCTTTATCATTTATATATTTATTGATAATCATAACATCTTTATAGTCTACGCTTTTTCCAGCACACATTTGACAAATTTTCTTTTTCTTACGATAAAATTCTGCCACTTTACTTATCCTCCTTTACTTAAAATGGTAAATCATCACTACTTAAAGTAAGTTCATCCCCAAAGTCTTTATAAGGATCTTCACTAATATCAGTTGTTTCAATATTAGATGCTGGAGCCTCAGGACTATAAGCTACACTGTTGTTGCTAGCTGGAGCACTATAACTAGCACCGCCATTTTCATTTTTACTTCCTAAGAATTCAAAATTATCTACTACAACATCAGTTGTATATCTTTTAGTACCATCTTGAGCATCGTAACTGTTATTTCTAATTCTTCCTTGAACTAGAATCATTTGTCCTTTACGACAATATCTATTAATAGTTTGAGCACTTCTATTAAAAGCAACACAATTAATAAATTCAGTATCTCTTTCACCATCACGGCTTACAAAATCACTTTGACAAGCAAGTGAAAATCTTGATATTTCCATATTACTTTGAGTCATTCTTGATTCAGGATCTCTAGTTAATCTTCCTGTTAATATTACTTTGTTCATTCTTATTCTCCTTCAACTTTGATAATTAAATGTCTTAAAACATTTTCATTAATAGAAACTTTTCTATCAAATTCTTGAAGGGTTTCATTAGTTACTTCAACAGTCATAACATAGTAGTATCCACTAACTTCTTTTTTAATTGGATAAGCTAATTTTTTTCTACCCATTTCTTTGAATTCGATAACTTTAGATGGTTTCTTGTTTATAAGTTTTTGTAAATCTTCACTAGTTTTCTTAATAGTTTCTTCATCTAATGTTGATTTAGCTATAAACATAATTTCATACTTAGTCATCAATATTCACCTCCTTACGGTCTTCTCGGCTTCCTTAGAAGCAAGGAGTAATTTCTTTTACTCGCAAGTATTATAACAAATATATGTTCAAAATACAAGAAAAATGTACACAATTTCATTCACTTTCCAACAATAAATCATTTATTTTATTAATAGTATCTATTGTATCTTCAAAGGTTATATTTTTTGCATATGAATAATTATTTTGATATCTCTCCCACAAACCCTTAATTTTGCTATCATTTGCCACTAGTGAAATATATTCGGCTGAATTATTTAAGTAATTAATAGAATTACGTTTATTACACGTATTATAAATGGCTTTCTTTAACAAAACTTTATCAACAACGTTCCATTTTAATGTTGAAAAAACATACAAATCATAATAATCTTTCATTCTTGTATTTTCAATATTTTTACTAAGAACAGCTTCAAATTTTTCAGCAATAATAGTTTCCATATTGTAAGCCATAATATTAATAACTGATTCATCAAAAATTGTTTTATATGAAAATTTTATTTCTCTATATGTAATTACATCTCCAGTTGTTATATCAATTAATAAATGTTTCTTTACACCTTAAAAATCGGCATTTATATGCACAGAAAATCCAGGATATTTTTCTTCCACTCTAATATCTTTAATAGAAAAAATAGACATTTTTATATTATCACCAACATCGATATTTATTATTTCATTCAATATTTTTTCTATACTTTCTTTTTCTAAAGGTACTCCTTTTAAAGTAGTATCTAAATCCAATGTTGTTCTATAATCTACACCAAACAAAGATGATAACAAAAAACCGCCCTTAATTATAAGATTATCACTATACTTAGAAACAGAAATTCTTTTAAGTAAGGCCTCAAACATATACGTTTGTAAAATGTAACTACTATCAATATTATATTTTTTAGCCAAGTTCTTAGCTTTAGCTTTTAAACTATCTTTATTTTTAATCATGACAAAACTTCAAACACCTCCATCATTTTTTTATATACTTTTAATTTTTTAGCATAATTAAATAATTTAATTGGATTTTTATTCACACTAAAAAAATATTGTCTTAATGCTTTATTAACAAGCTCGCTATCTAATTTATTTTTATTCTTAATAATATCACAAATACTTCTTTCAAGATCATAACATTTAAGTTCATTTCCAAATTCATCAATAATTGTTGTAACTCCCAAATTTAATACTTCTTTATCAACATAATATAAATCAACATTATCTATATGTTGCAAAGAACCGCTATAATCTCGCGGAACAGTAACATCATAAACTAATGGAATTCTATTTGAATACCCATGAAAATATAATGCTGTTAAATTTGAAAAAATGCACTTATTACTTAAAAATTGAATTTCAAATAATCTATCATTAAGCTCATCACACTTCAAGTATAATCCTCTAGATACTTTTTCTATTACTTTCTCCTTTTGAAGTAAAGAAAGATAATGTTTAGAAACATCTATTTTTTTTAAATCACTAGTTTTTAAATATCCATTTTTAATTACTTTCATAATCTTATCTTCATTTTTCATAATTTCACTTCCACACTGATATTTTATCATTTTTCAGTGTATAAGTAAATAATTTTTACTATTATACTTAAAAATTAAATTATTTAAGTATAATAGTAAACAATCATTGATCCCATAAAATGCCATAACCAGTTCCAACACAAGAATTATTTAAAGATTCAATATAATATATTTTTTTACTAGTTTTAACAGTTATACTTTTTCTTTTTAAAATTACTTCTTCTAATACTTCTTCACCATCTGTTAAATAATCAAGTAAATTATCAATTTCATCAAAAGATAATTTTTTCAAATTGTTAAACTTCAGCATAGCCTCCTTTCTCTCAAAGTTTATACATTAGATATCCTTTCTACTAAATAAATAATACTATGAGCCATCTTACTTGTCAATAAAAAAAATTCTATAACCTAAGTTACAGAATTATTTCTTTTTTTCTTTCTTACTTGCTTTTTCTTTAATAGTTTCTTTTTCTTTTACTTCCTCTACATTTTCTATTATAACATCTTCATTTACTTGTATAACTTTAGTACCTACCACCATATCATGTAAACCACGATTATCTTTTCTAAACATAACCATTATTAAGTTTAACATATATATTAATGAACTAAGCATACTTATGACATAAGTTACATAATAAAATTTTACTCCACTTACAATATATACAGCTCCAACATTTATTAAACTTAACCATATATTATTTAATATAACAATTCTAATTAAATACTTCCAGAAATTAAGTTTTTTATCATTAATACTAACAACTCTTAATTTCATTATCTTTTTACCTATTGTTTGACCATTCATTACAACTGGCACAACTCCAAAGTAAAGTATTAAAGCTGTCGCAGAAATAATACTACTATAAGTTCTATATTTATAAACTTCATAATTAAGTTCTATTATTTCATCTTTATAATCATGACTTCCATCTTCAGAACTTTTCTTAACTACTTCATTATATTTTTCATAAGTATCTTTATACTTTTCTTGATATGGATCAATTGGTAATAAATTAATTAAACTAACCACAAGAGATATTATAACAACATCAATTACAAAAGCAATTATTCTTTTTAAACTTGTATCCATAAACTAATCCTTATTTTTAGCAAATAATTCTAATATTTGTAAGAATATATTAATAAAGTCTAAGTATAGTTCTAATGCCCCATAAATAGCTAAATTATCTTCTGGTAATCCAGCTGATTCCAAAGCTTTAATCTTTTGAACATCATATGCTGTAATACCTAAGAATAATAATAAACAAATAATACATAGAATTATTTCAAGCATTCCATTTCCAAGAAAAATATTAATTACTGATACCACTATAACCCCAATTAAAGCCATAAGCAAATAAAATCCAACCTTAGACAAGTCTACATTCGTCTTGTATCCAATATATGCCATTACTCCAAATATTACGGCACTAACTAAAAATACCATCATTACACTTGTTAATTCATAAACAACAAATATACTTGAAAATGTTAAACCACTAACAAAAGCATATAAAATAAAACATATCTTCGCAGCAGTTGGACTCATTTTCATAACTCTTGCAGATAAAACAATTACCAATATTAATTCTAATACAATTAGAATCCAAAAAGAACTCCCTGCAAAAATATTTTCCAACATTCTTTCATTCATAGATACACCAAACCCAGTAACAAATGTTACTAAAAGTCCAATACACATCCATAAAAATGATTTACTTAATAATTTATTATCTTCCATTATACATTCCCCCTTTGTTATACATTAAATCGAAAATAACAAATATCTCCATCCTGCATTTCATATTCTTTACCTTCAACACGAAGTTTACCAGCTTCTTTAACTAGTTTTTCATCACCATATTTTTCTAAATCACTAAAACTAGTTACCTCTGCTCTTATAAAACCTCTTTCAAAATCACTATGTATAATACCTGCACATTCCGGAGCTTTCATTCCAACTTTAAAAGTCCAAGCTCTTACCTCATCCGTACCAGCAGTAAAAAATGTTGCTAGTCCTAATAAATTATATGTAGCAAATATTAATTTATCAAGGCCACTATTTCTTATACCAACTTCTTGTAAGAATAATTCTTTTTCTTCATCTTCAAGTCCAGCCAATTCAGCTTCCAGTTTAGAACACATAACTATAACTCCGGAACCTTCAGCTTCTGCATAATTTTTAACCATTAAAGAATATTCATTATCTCCAACCGCAACATCATCTTCATTTACATTAGCAACATATATAATTGGTTTTATCGTTAAGAAACTAAAGTTTTTTAGTAACTTCTTTTCATCTTTATCAAAACTAATTCTTCGAAGTGGTGTATTTGCTTCTAGAGCAACCTTACATTTTTTTAATACCTCTACTTCTGCTAAAGAATCCTTATCTTTCGTAGTTATTGCTTTCTTTTCAATTTTTTCAATTCTATTATTTATAACTTCTAAATCTGCAAGTACTAATTCAATATTTATTACTTCAATATCACTAATTGGATCAACTTTACCAGTTACATGAGTAACATTTGGATCACTAAAACATCTTACTACTTCCACTATGGCATCACATTCTCTAATATGTGATAAAAATTTATTACCTAAACCTTCACCACGTGAAGCACCAGCGACTAAACCAGCAATATCCGTAAACTCAAAAGTTGTTGGAACAACACTTTTGGGTTTATACATACTTGCTAAATAATCTACTCTTTTATCTGGTACAAATACAATACCAACATTTGGTTCTATTGTTGCAAACGGATAATTCGCAGCAAGTATATTTTGTTTTGTAATTGCATTAAACAAAGTTGATTTACCAACATTTGGTAAACCCACAATTCCAGCTTTTAAACTCATTTTATACCCCCAATCCTACGCCAGCTCCAACACCTATTGGAAACTTAACTAAATACCATATAATTATAAATAATAGATACACTACGCATGTAACCGCAGCATATGGTAATTGATATTTTATAACCTCTTTAATAGTTATTGGTTTATTACTTTGATTATAATTTTCTAAATATGCTAAATAAACAACAAAATATACAAATACAGGTGTAAGACCCAAAGTAACACTACTACCTAATCTAAACACAAGTTGTGTAAATTCCGGAGAAATACCAGCATTCATAAGTTTAATTATAACTCCACTCACAATATTATAACTAAATAATACCGTAGGTTGAAATAAAGCAATAACACCTGCAAATATAAATAACAATAATACTAAAGGTAACCCTCCAAAGTTACTATTTTGCATAAGGTTAGTTAAAGCACCAGCTACAACATTACCTATGTTAGATTGTTTAAATATATTAATAAATGCTGATGCAGCAAATATCATAACAAGTATTTTACCAATTCCATTTAAAGAATGACCTAAAGCATCAACAAATTCTTTATTATTCTTTATAGTTTTAGCACCAATTCCATATGATAAGCCTAAAATTACAAAGAATACTGCTACTACAAAGACAAAACCATTACTAAAAAATGAATTATAACTAAATAATTTATCTATATATAAACTTTGACTATAATCAAGTAAATTACCTGAAAAAGGAAGTCCTGGAATAATATTATAAATAAATATTAATAAATATAATAAACCTGCAAATAAAGAAAATAATAAACCTCTCATTTGCTTTCTTGTTAAAACCAATTCTTCTTCAACTTCTTCTTCAGAAAATTCATACTTAGGTAACTTTTTAACTAAATAATTTTCTGTTACATTTGTAATAACAAAAGATAAAGCAATTATTAAAATTACATTAGCCAATATAAATGCCCAACTAGATATATTATATCCACTATTTATTATATTAACATTATTTAAAGTAATATTTATTAAACTAGAATCATAACTAGTTAAAAATAAACTTAAAGCACTACCACAAGTAAGACTTGCAAATGTTGTAATAATTCCAATCATTGGATTTCTTTTACCATATAAAAATAATAATGCTCCTAAAGGAACTAATATGATATATGATAAATCTCCAATTAAACTTGCGAGTATTGATATTAATACTAATACAAAGGTAACAGATGTTTTCTTAGCCTTTTTAGTCATTAATGTAATAATTGTTTTTAAAAATCCACTCTTAACCATTATACCAATACCTAAAAGTATAATAATTAAATTAGTAAGTACGGCATAGTTAGCAAAATTACTAACAGTACTAGTAAATATATATTTAAGGCCACTTAAACTAAATAATGAATTTACTGCTTCTGTAGTAACTTGAAAATCTCCAGTAACACTTGATATTTTATTAAATGTTGCTTGAACATTAAATAATCTGAGTATTCCACTAATAACAATTGTGGCAAAACTTAAGACTAAAAGCATCATTACGGGATGTAAGCCAATTTTATCTTTAGTTCGAAGTTTTTTCATTTACAATCACCTTTTTTAATTTTTTCATAAATTCTAATCTATCCATCATGATTTCTCTTCCACAATTTTTACATTTGATTTTAATATCTGCTCCATTTCTTGTAATAGTCCATAAATTAGTACCACAAGCATGTTGCTTTTTCATTATTACATCATCATTTAAATTAAAATCTTTATTCATTACTCTTCCTCAACTTTTACATTCATCTTAGAAAGTATCTCTTCTAATTCATCTACCCCATCAAAATATATTTCTATTTTCTTCTTACTAACTCTTACTTTAGTATTTAAATTATCCATAATAATATTTTCATACATTCTATATTTATGATCATATCCTTTATTACTTCTAGAATTACTTTTAATAATTACTTCTTCTTTTACATCTTGACTTATTCTTTCAAGGTCTCTCACCGATATTCCATCAGTAACTATTTTTTTAGCAAGATCTATTACTTTTCCTTCATCATCCATCTTACTTAAAACTCTAGCATGAGACATACTTAAACTATTTTTTTCAACCATTTTCTTTACTTCTTCAGGCAATTTTAATAAACCCAACATATTGGTTACATATGTCCTACTCTTACCAAACTTGCTTGCAAATTCTTCTTGCGTATAGCCACGTAATTTAATTATATTACTAATACTACTTGCTTCATCAATTGGATTCAAATCTTCTCTTTGAATATTTTCAATTAAAGCAATTTCCATCATTTCTTGGTCATCAAAATCTTTAATAATTGCAGGAATACTTTTTAATCCAGCAATCTTTGCAGCTTTAGTTCTTCTTTCACCCGCAACTAATTCATAACCTTTAATACTTTTCTTAACTATTATTGGTTGAACTACACCATATTCTTCAATACTTTTAGCAAGTTCATTTAAACTAGCTGTATCAAATGTCTTTCTTGGTTGATATGGATTACTTCTTATTTCATCCAAATTAATTTCAGTTACATCTTTTTTATTTTCTTCAATAACAGTATCTTCAAAATTATCAAAATCTATTACATTATTAGAAAATAATTGTTCTAGTCCCTTACCTAGTGCTTTTTTCTTAGTTTCCATCTCTACTTACCACTTCCTTTGCTAAATTAGCATAAGCTTCCGTAGCTCTACTTAATGGATCGTATTCATTGATTGGTTTTCCATGACTAGGTGCTTCTACTAATCTTACTAATCTAGGTATTATTGTATTAAATACTTTATCTTTAAAATATTTTCTTATTTCTTCAATTACTTCAAGCCCTATATTTGTTCTTCCATCTAACATTGTTAAAAGTACACCTTCAATCCTTAAGCCAGGATTCATGCTTCCTTGTACCATTATGATACTATTTAAAAGTTGCGTAATCCCTTCCAATGCAAAAAATTCACATTGAACAGGTATTATTACACTATCACTAGCTACTAACGCATTCATAGTACCTAAACCTAAAGATGGTTGACAATCTATTATTATATAATCATAATTATCCTTTATTTCATCAAGTCTTAGTTTTAATTGCATATTTTGACTAAATTCTTTATCTTCAAGCATTCTTTTAACAAATTCTACATCTACACCAGCTAAATTTATTGTAGCAGGTATTATACTAAGATTATGAAACTTAGTCTTCTTAATTGCTTTTTTTACTTCACATTTACCCGTAATAAGTTCATATATATCATTCTTAAAATCATTACTATTTAAACCTAATCCAGTCGTAGCATTACTTTGTGGGTCCATATCAATTAATAGTACACGTTTACCCATTTTTCCTAATGCAGCACTCAAGTTTATACTAGTGGTAGTTTTACCAACTCCACCCTTTTGATTAACAAGTGATATAATTTTAGCCATAACGAGCACTTCCATTCTATACAACTTTTTCGTACTACTTTATTTTATCAAATTATTAATTACTTGTCTATCATTTTCACAGAACAAAATCAAAAATTAAACAATTAAAGTATTATAATTTATTCACTAAACAAATAACAAAGTCAACATTAATGTACCATTTTTAAGGAATTCAATGTACCATTTTTAAAAATTCAAATTTATAAATGAGTTACATATTTTTTTCAAACATTTCTTTTAACTGATATGCTACTTTAAATTCTTCAATGACACAAAGAAGTTCATCCATCCATTATAGATCTGGTATAATGAAATCAGTCTACTACGCACTTGGCATGCGGGAACATGATTTTTTGTACTTGTAGATATGGTTCGTACATATCACTTATGACGAACTCTACTGAGTATCTATTTTTCGGTATATGTAAAATACTGTCCTAGATACTCTTTTTTTTCTATTTGGCAAAATATCCAATACTTTCTTATGTATTGGGGCATTTAATTTAAATGCATACTTTCCTTCTGTTGTATCTGCTTTAAATTCATCAAATGATATAACTCTTGGAAGATTTATAATATTTTTTGAATAATCTTTCATATGTTCTTTTAATATATTTCTTACTGTATTATCACTTATATTATTTTCTTCTGCTATATATTTTAAGCTTAGGTTATACTGTTTTAAATCTTTCAACACTTTCTGTTCTACTTTATTAGATATATTTTTATTTTCTCTTTGAATTGTTACTTGTTCTGTAAATTTATATTTACAATCATACATATAAATCTTCTTTTTATAAGAACGACATAAGTTATAAACTCAAATGCTTTTACATATTTTACCTTCCTTTCTTTCTTCTACCTTAATTACTTTATAACATCCAACTAACCCCATGATTTTTCTTAGCTCATTCACTAAAAAATTTCACCTCTTTCTACACCTATTATCCCATATAAAAAGAGATGATTAAATAGTGTTATCATCTCCCCATCAGATTTCGAAGTTTTTCTATAAAAACTCCCCACTAGATTTCGAAAGCCAAAAGTTATCACCCCCGCGTGGGGCGGATACACCCGCCATCCACGCTAACTAAACCAATCACATTCCTACAATATATGGATTATTTAGGCTACCATCTCCATCTATTTTATACACTGAAGCATCTAGATACAAGACTGGACGAGAGCCACCGCCACTGCCCGCATAGAGGCTGGAGACATAACCGTCGTCGTACAAAGTAAACACACTGTTGCTATACGAAGAACTAGGCGTTAATGTCCATTCATATCCTTTTCCATACAACCAACTTTGGCCTGCACATGTGCCACTACTATAAGAACCTAAATTTGTTGTTCTTGCACAACTACTTGATAATACACTATATCCATAATCACTTGGATACATAAGTCCTATATATCCGGTTGTACTTGTTGGTCTTCCACTATATACTGTTGTTCCTCTTTCATATCCATAAAAAGCTTCTGCTGTGGCACTTGAACTTGAATATCCACCTAGATGCCATGTTACGTTTGCTATCATTCCTCTATAGCCTGATTGTATACCTCTTTTTGTGTAATCACAATTGGCTGTTGCTGTTGTACCATATCCATAGCAATATCCTGAACTTGTTCCGTCTTGAGCATTATAATATGCTCCATTTAAAAGTGATTTTAAACTAGATGCTGTCCAATCATTTGTATCTGATTTATGCCATGCTAGTCCATCTAAAACATCTGCACGAATTATTTTAACTAAATTCTTTCCACTTACACCATGTGATGCACTATCAAATACTCCGATAATTCTCCAATATTCATTATTAAACCATATATAGTTATTTGGATTCTTTCCTTCATATCTTATACCAGCATTTAATTGTTCATAATTAGGTGTCACTTTTTGTAAGTAAAATTCTATATAGCCATTATCAACATTGTTGTTGGAAACATAAATATATGAACCACCACTATCATAAGCATTTGTAGCAATTTCGCATTGAAAAGATGTTGTGAAACTATCCGCAGAAAAATCCCCTATACTTATATCGCCTTCATAATTATCAATATTTGATTTGTAACAAATTTTATATTCTCCTTCAGATAATTCAAAATCTAATTCCGCCCCATCACCATTAATATCACTTTTCCATGTTAAATTTGTACTATCCCAGACAAAAGGATAGTTTTCATCATTTACATAATTTTCATATTCCGATAAAATTAATTTATTACCATCTGTGTATGATTTTACAATTTGAGCATTCTCATTTACCATTTGTCCTGTTCCTTGGGTTGTTCCAGCTAAACTAATTATATAGTCATTTAAATTGGTTTTAGTTATAGTACTAAAATTAATATCACAAGTAACATCATCACTAGTTATGTTTTCTATAGCAAGCTTCCAATCATCATATATCCATCTTCCATCTGCACCAACACATGTTACTTGTGCTTTATACATTCCTTTAGATGGAAATGAAGTTGTTTTTTCTCCATCTAAAGTTAAAGCATATTTTATTCCATCTTGTGTAAATGAATATTTATTATTGGAATTATTGTTCATTACAATAATTCCAATTAATAATATTACTAATACTATTCCAACACTTACTATTCTAATTCTTTTTTGCATAAGACCTCCAATATTTCTATTATTTTTACTTTCAAATATAATTCATTATATTTGTTATTTTCACATTCATATTTTTCTTCTATTTCTAAATTATTTAAATAAATTGTATTTACATCTTTAATACCAAAATAATGAATTATTTTTTCATCTTCTTCAAATGAAATATAATTATTATTTTTATCTTTTATTAAAATAACATAATCTTTATATAATTTTTTTATTACTAAATACCTTTCTTTCATAACTAAAATAATAATTAATAGACCTATAGGAAAAGTCCGTAGACTTTTTCCGTATCTATTTTCTTTTTAAGGATATTATCCTTTGGATAATTCATGTTCTTTATGCCCTTTTACATCCCTTGGGATAATAAACATTTAACATAAAGAGCTCACAAAAGAGCCATATCCATTGTTCGCATTGTTGTTGTTGACATTACCGTTGTTGTTCAAATTAAACACATTGTTGCTATTCGAAGAATTAGGCGTTTTTTTTACTAAAGAATTACCCATTATATCTATCAATAAAGTGATTCACTTTATCTTTATTTACAAATATATAATTATTTTTAAAGCATTCAATACTTGAAAAGTATTGATTAAATTTAATTATATTATTTTTATATAAATAATTTGCTCTCTTTATCCCCTTTCTTATATTTTTCTTTGTATTAGAGCTTAATTTAATAATTGTTTTATTATTTTTTACTCTAAATGTATATCCTAAAAATGAAATCCCTTGATTAGAATTACTAATAATTATTTTTTTATTATTTAATTTTAATTTATATTCTTTATTAATTTTATTTTCTATTAATTCTAAAGAATCTTTTAAGTATTCTTTAGAATTATGAATTAAAATATAATCATCCATATAATTAATAAATCTAATATGTAAATTATTAGTAATATAATGTTGTAATTTACTTAAATATAATATTGCTAAGAATTGACTAGATAAATTACCAATTGCTAATCCTTTTTTATATTCATATTTTGGTAATATAACATTATATTTCTTTTCTAAATATTCTATTTTTTTATTAATATATTCTTTATTAGTGCTATCCAGTATTATCTTAACAAGATTTAATTCATCTTGAGTTAAATCTTGTTTAATAATTGAAATAATCACATCATGGTCCAAACTATAAAAATATTTACTTATATCAAGTTTTAAAAAATAAAATTTATCATATTTTTTAAAACTTTCAATATCATTTTTTAATAGTTTTATAGCATAACTAGTACCCATTCCTTTTCTAGTAGCACAATTTCTATTATTTAAATATTTTTCTAATTTTGGTATTAAAATAAACCTTGTTACATAATGATTTATTATTTTATCATATATCCCTTGAGCCATTATTACCCTTACCTTAGGCTCAAATACTAAGAATATATTATATCTTCCACCATTATATAAATTATTTTCTAACACATTTTTAATATCAACTAAATACTCCATTTTATGTTTTTCAAAATCTAATATTTTCTTTTTATTTCTAACATTTTTCTTTACTTCAGTTTCATATATAAGAAGTAAATCAAACAAACTTACTTTCATTATTATTTAACCACCCTGTAACCATTTTATTAATTTCAACTAACTCACTTACTAGTTTATATAAGTTCTTTTCACTTATATATTTTTTCAAAAGTAATCTTTCTAACATGAAATCAAGTAAAGCAATATTAGCTTTGATACTAGTTCTATACATTTTTACAGAACTAGTATCATAAGAACATAATAATATATCTTTTAAAACATCTAATGAAATATTTTTAATTCTATCTTTAAAATATATATCTTTTCTGGGAATATTTTCTAATGAATTATCTAAATTCATTAGAAATGATTTATATTTTTGAAGTATTTTGAAATCATTATTATTTATTCTAAACATTTTTCTATCTCCAACATAACTTTTTTAGCTTGTTCTTCATTTAATGATTTAACTTTTTCTACTAAAGCATCCATTCTTTCTTTTATATCAAGTTTTTGTAATGTAATTAACTTATATTTAGAATATTGATTAATTTTTTTAAAATCTTTAACAAATGGATTTCTTCCTCGATATATAATTTGATGTGATATTTTTAAATCACTTAACTTATTTGTAATTTTAGTAAGTGAACTATCAGGAAAACCACATTTATATGTTTTACCATTTTGTAAAACTTTATAATCAAATAAATAACCAAACATAAAAGCATCATAACCATATACTTCAAAGAATTTTCCACTCGATTGAGTTATTATAATATATTTCTGAGTATCCTCAGATACCCCCCCCCCGACACGAACTTTTGTATAAACATATTCTTTCACTATCCTTTCTATAATAATACATTTATATCGCCGGCGTGGGGCGGATACACCCGCCATCCACGCTAAACAAATCCATCACATTCCTACAATATATGGATTATTTAGGCTACCATCACCACCTATTTTATACACAGAAGCATCTAGATACAAGACTGGACGAGAGCCACAGCCATAGTACGCATAGTTGCTGCTGACACTACCGTAGTGGTTCAAAGTAAACACAGAGCTGCTAATCGAAGAATAAGGCGTTAATGTCCATTCATTTCCTTTTCCATATAACCAACTTTGTCCTGCACATTTTGCACTATTATAAGAACCTAAATTTGTTGTTCTTGCACAACTACTTGATAATACACTATATCCATAATCACTTGGATACATAAGTCCTATATATCCGGTTGTACTTGTTGGTCTTCCACTATATACTGTTGTTCCTCTTTCATATCCATAAAAAGCTTCTGCTGTGGCACTTGAACTTGAATATCCACCTAGATGCCATGTTACGTTTGCTATCATTCCTCTATAACCTGATTGTATACCTCTTTTTGTATAATCACAATTGGCTGTTGCTGTTGTACTATATCCATAACAATATCCTGAACTTGTTCCGTCTTGAGCATTATAGTAAGCACCATTAAGTAGTTTATTCAAACTTGACGTATCCCAATTATTTGTATTTGATTTATCCCATGCTAGTCCATCCAAAACATCAGCTCGAATTATTTTCACTAAATTCTTTCCACTTACACCATGTGATGCACTATCAAATACTCCGATTATTCTCCAATATTCATTATTAAACCATATATAGTTATTTGGATTCTTTCCTTCATATCTATATCCATTTTCATTTACTACTTGTCCAGTTCCTTGGGTTGTTCCAGAAAGACCAGTAATATAAGAAGCTAAATTAACTTTTGATGTACTATCAGAATAATTTAAATTACAAAACGAATATTTACCATTAAATGAGGTTATTTCTACTCTATTATATTTTTGATTATATGAAGCATTACTATTTGTACAATTAATACTTCCTAATTTACCATATGTTCTTGGTCTATTAGTTATAGCTAGTGTAACATCTGGTGGTACAACATCAAAATATGCATAACACTTAGTACTTATATTACTTTTAAGAATTAGTTTTTTAGTAGTTTCATTATAAGTTATAGTGCCACCATTCTCACATTTTGATTTAACACTATTAAATTCATATTTACTTGTAGGATATTCATTACTACTTGATAATTCATATTTATTTGTATCTACACCTGTTTCAAGCATTATACTAACCATATCTGGTACTTTATTACTTGAATTTTCTTTTATTTCTTCTATATGTTTATTTTTATTAAAACTTTTATTATAAGCAAATATTATTACCAAACATGTTACAAATACACAGCTTATTAACACTATTATTTTTTTTCTATTCATTTAGTAACTCCTTCCTTATTATGTCATAATTATATCATGTATAATTAAAGATGTAAATCAATTAATGAAGAAAAAAATAGCTGATTTAACACATAATCAAAAAAAGAAAACCTTAAGTAATAAGATTTTCTATTATAAATATAAACACTATAATGCAATTATAAACGGTGTATCCATACTTCCATCACCTTCAATTATATAAACTGAAGGATCTAAATATAAAGTCGGTCTAACTCCAGAGCAACTACCATTTCCTATCATAGTATAGCCACAAAGTTGAAAATAAACTGCTCCATAATCAACTGTTGCATCTGGTGTTATAGTCCACTCATCACTTTTTCCAAACATCCAGCTATTACCAGCACATTCAGAAGTATTAAATGCAGATAATAAAGTCTCTTCATCACAAGTTTCAGAAGAATAACCATAATCACTTGGATACATTAATCCTATATAACCTTTTGAAGTAGTAGGATTACTACCATAAATAGTAGTTCCTCGTTCTGAAAAATAAAATTCTTTTGCTGTAAGTGCTTCACTACTTACTCCACCTAAATACCATGTTACATTAACTATCATCTTTCTATAATATGGTTGTATCCCAATCTTTGTATAATTACAGTTACCTGATATTTTAGATATTCTTGTACCAACATCACCATGACAATAACCACTTGACGTTCCATCTTGAGCATTATAATATGCCCCATTTAACAATTTATTTAAAGATGCTGTTGCCAAAGAATTCTTATTATCAACATCATAGACTAAACCTCCGATCGGATCTTCTCTAATAATTTTTACTAATTCTTTACCTGTTACACCATTAGAATCACTATCAAACATACCAATTATACGCCAATATTCATTATTAAACCATATATAATTATTTGGATTCTTTCCTTCATATCTATATCCATTTTCATTTACTACTTGTCCTGTTCCTTGTGTTGTACCAGCCAAACCAATAATATATGAAGCCAAATTAACTTTTGATGTACTATCACTATAATTTAATAAACAATTTTCATATTTAGTATCCATACTTGATATTTCTAATCTATTTAATTGTTGATTATATATAGAAGTACAATTACTACAAATAAAAGTTCCAACTTTTCCATAAGTACTTACATTATTTTCCACTCTAATATTTAAATTAACTGGTTCTTTATCAAAAATATATTTGGCATTTATCAGTTTTATTTATTTTTACAGAAACTGAATTATTTTCATCATTATAAACAATTTGACTTCCATTATTACAATAAGACATTTCCTTATTAAATACATATCCTTTATCTGGCCACTTACTACTTTTAGATAGTTCATAAATTCCAGAACCATTCTCAGTTTCAAGCAATATACTTATCATATTAGACTTTAAAGTTTTTATTTCACTTTTATCTATATTTACATTATTTTTAAATTTAAATAAACAAACAATAAACAAAGATAATATAAATTTAAAAATAATTATTATAAACTTATTTTTCATTTCCTGCCACCATACTTTAACTAATTAAAACATAGTTAAAAAAAATTGTTACCTATAATGTAACATTTTTAAATTGAACATTAACTTTCATTTGGAATTCCGGTTGAACTTGAAAACGGAAATAAGCCTGATTTTTCATAAAGGCTAAAAAAAAACTGCAATTACTTTAAAAACTTATGAAGTTTAATTTAATTGACAAGCAAATAAAAAGCACGTTAAGTGCTTTTTATTATATCAATCTAATTAAGTATATATGGACTTGATGATGTACCATTACCAGTTCCTGTATAAGTAACTGTAGATTTTAGATAAAATACTGGAAAAACATTAGCAGATGAAGTAAGTCTACTTGAACTAACATCACCGGTAGAACTAATTATACGTCCATAATATCTAAAATTACTAGTATTTTCATCATTAAATTCCATAGTCCACCAATTATTAGAATCAGCATCAGCATACATCCAAGAATTTGATGCTGTTAAAGTAGTTCCGGTAGAACCAGCACTATGCGCATAATCAACTATATATATAAGTCCTATTTTATAAGTAGAACTAGTCATCGCAGATGCAGTATATTTATTAAATGATGCACTATATGAACCACTTACAACAAAATCTTTACCAGAATACCATTTAACAGAAGAAATTTTATCACTCCATCCTGATGGTATATAACTAGTATTTGTTAAGAATGATGTACCATTTACTCTACCTTTTAACTCAACAGTTGACCAATCTGCAGAAGCATTTGCAACACTCATAACTGCATGAGTAGTCCCAGTTGAAGTAAATGTTATTGCAGATGCAGATTTAAGTTTTAATTGTCCAGCAGTCAACCCTAAATTTGTATTTAATGTACTACCATCAGTAATACCGATAATTCTATATTTATTTTTATTATCACTTGCACATGTTCCTAAACAAACATAGTTATTCACTGAACTACCCACAAATCTATAAAGACCATCTTTTACAGTTGTTTCCAATCCTGTAGGTTTTAATGCTCTTATTGCATCCCCAGCTAAAGCAGTTTTTAATACTATTGTGCAAGTTTTTGCACTAGTAACATTACTAATTGTGTACGTAGAACCAGACAAAGTACCACCACATCCATTAGAAGATAATGCAAGTCGATATCCACTCTTTGCCGCTATCTTGAATTTTGCTGAACCACCATGTTCTACTGTTTGTGGATTTACACTTGTAGTTGTTCCATTTGTTATCGATAAAGTTACATTATATTTATTTTGACTTGAAGTTGAAGTTAACGTTAAATCCGAAGTTGGTTTATATTCACTTCCATTATTATATGTTTTCCCATCACCTTGCCAAGTTGAACTTATTGTATAACCAGTTTTTGCTGTTGGAGTAGGTAATTTAAATGAATTTCCTTCTAATGTAATAACTGAAGTCGGTTCAACTGTTCCATTAGTAACACTTAATTTTGTTTGGAAAAATTTTTTATTTACAGTAGTAATTTTTCCGTATGTGTCTTTTACAGAGAAATAATAAGTTCCCGGAGTCCTTACATAAAATGCGCCATCAAATGTAGAAACTTCATCTATATTAATATACTCGACTTCTTCAATACTAGGATTAGAAAGTCCATAATAATAACTTATTATTTTATCTTTATCAATCATCTCAAAGGAAACAGTTTGCATATTCATCACATTATTAGTTGAATTTACTGTAATTGTTGAATCAACATTTTTATCAAAATACATATAACAATGAGTGGTTTTATTTACCTTAACAGATAATTCTCCATTTTTAAAACTAATTTGATTTGTTATTTCATTACCTAAAGAATCTAAACACTTAGACATATCTTCGTTAAAAACATAATCTTTATCAGGCCATTTTGAAGAAGTTGATTCTTTATATTGTCCAGAATTATCTTCTGTTTCAAGCATAAATGTTAAAGATTTATTATCAATCAAATTGTTTTTTGATGACTTTTGAACAGACCAATTTCTTCCACAGAAAATTGTTACAATAAAAACTATACTAATAATTACACAACCAACGCCTATATTTTTCTTATTCATATTTCATTCTCCAATTATATAAATATATTATACATTTATTTTTATTTATTTTCAATCTTTCAATCATATATTTACACTTATATTTATATTTTTGTATAAATAAATTACTATAATAAACCTTTTAAACAAAATATGACAATTAACTTACCAGATATTCAGAGTTTTTCAATTGCATTTTCATTCGGTCATTTTTTTATTGCAAAATTAAAAGCACTTAACGTGCCTTTAATTATCAATAGTCTTCCATTCTGTGTTACCACATTTAGTACAGATTCTCGGAGCTAACACCTTTTTTCCTTTAGGTAATTTCATACCTGTATCAATTTTACTACATAAAAGGCCAGATTCAGGATCTATATAAGCTACCCCAAATTTAGCATCTTCACAACAATTACAATCTTTATCTTTCATATATAAATATCCTCCACCTATATTATGAGAATGTTTTATTATTTTATACAATTAATATAAAAAGTTTTGCGGTTAAAACCGCAAAAAATAAGGAAAACAAAAGTATTGCGGCTACAACCGCAAAACTTTTTGTATTACATCAAAAAAACAACTAATCAAATGACTAGTTGTTTCATTAATTAAACTAATTCTAATCTTACTTCTAGAGCATCGTCTCCGCGACGTTCTTTAAGTTTAATTATTCTAGTATATCCACCATTTCTAGTTTCATAAGTTTTAGCAAGTTCATTAAATACTTTTGATGTAACATCTTTATCATTATGTAAGAAAGCAAGTGCTTTTCTACGAGCTACAAGTGAACCATCTTTACCGTAAGTAATCATTTTATCAACAAATTTTCTTACTTCTTTAGCTCTAGCTTCAGTAGTAACAACATATCCATTCATAATAACATCTTTAGTAAGTCCAGCTAAAATACTTCTTCTAATTCTAGTTTCTCTTCCTAATTTTCTATATTTCATATTCTACTCCTTAAATGTAAGTCCTAATTCAGCAACTTTATCAATAACTTCTTTTAAAGATTTCTTTCCTAAGTTTCTGATCTTAGTAACTTCTACTTCTTTTTTGTTAACTAAATCTTGAACGGTATGAATACCAGCTCTTTTTAAACAATTATAAGCTCTTACTGAAAATTCAACTTCTTCAATTGGAGTTTCTAAAGTCTTAGTCATTGTATCAATTTTCTTTTCTTGCATTATGTTAGCAATATTACTAATTGAATTTAAATCTGAGATTATTGAGAAATGTTCAATTAATATCTTAGCACCAAGAGCCATAGCTTCTTCTGGAGTCATAGATCCATTAGTAGTTACTTCCATAACTAATTTATCATAAGATTCATCTTGACCAACACGAGTAGCCATAACTTCATATTTAACCACTTCAATTGGTGAATAATTTGAATCAATTGCTATAACACCTGCAACATTTTGTTCTAAATTTGCTTTATTTTGAGCAGAGGATGTAAATCCACGACCATTATTGACAGTCATTTCAATATTAATTTTTCCTCCAGCAACTAAGTTACAAATAACAAAATCAGGATTCATAATTTCAATATCTGCATCTTTTTCAATATCTGAAGCAAGTACAGGTCCTTCAACTGATTTAGTAAGTCTTATAACTTTTTCTCCATTAGAATGATTTTTAACAACTAAATTTTTAATATTTAATACAATAGTTGTTACATCTTCTACTACACCTTCAATTTTTTGAAATTCATGAAGTACACCATCAATTTTAATAGATGTAACAGCACTTCCTGGTAAACTTGATAAAAGTACTCTTCTCATTGCATTACCAATCGTAGTACCAAAACCTCTTTCTAAAGGTTCAATTTCAAATTTAGCATAATGATTATTTTCTTGATATTCAGTAATTTTATAGTCTGGTTTTTCAAATTTTATCATAGTACACGTTCCTTTCCCTTATTAGTTTCTTGGTCTTTTTGGTGGACGACATCCATTGTGAGGAATTGGTGTTTCATCTGTAATACTTGTAATTTCAAGTCCTGCAGTTTGAAGTGATCTAATTGCATTTTCTCTTCCTGGTCCTAGACCTTTAACAAATACATCAACTTTTTTAACTCCAGCTTCAACAGCAGCAGCTGCAGCAGCTTCACTAGTTAAACCAGCAGCAAATGGAGTTTTCTTTTTACTTCCTTTATAACCAATTCTACCAGCTGATGACCAACTAATAGCGTTACCATCTTTATCACTTATAGTAACAATAGTATTATTATAAGTTGAATGAATGTGAGCAACAGCTTCAGGAATATTCTTCTTTATTTTTCTTTTTCTTCTATTATATGCCATATATTAACACCCTACTTTCCGACCTTTTTCTTATTAGCTACAACTTTTCCTCTACCTTTACGAGTCTTAGCATTTCTACTAGTTCTTTGTCCTCTTACAGGTAATCCCTTTTTGTGTCTAATACCTTCATAGCAATTTATTTCCATTTTGTTTTTAATACTCATTTGAACATCACGACGAAGATCACCTTCAACAGTATAATTATCAATTTCTTTACGAAGTTTTGCAATTTCTTCTTCAGTTAAATCTTTAATTTTCTTAGCTGGATCAACTTCTACGTTTTCACAAATAGTTTTTGCTAAATTTCTACCAATACCATAAATTGCAGTAAGTCCTATACAAGTATGTTTTTCTCCTGGTAATTCAATATTTTTAATTCTTGCCATTTATTATCCTCCTTAACCTTGTACTTGTTTATGTTTAGGGTTTTCACAAATAACCCTAACTTTTCCTTTTCTTCTTATGATTTTACATTTTTTGCAAATCTTTTTAACTGATGGTCTAACTTTCATAATTTCTCTCCTTATCTATTATTCCATTTTATAATCCCACGTGTTAAATCGTATGGTGAAAGTTCCACTGTAACTTTATCACCTGGTAAAATACGAATCATATTCATACGCATTTTACCAGAAACGTAGGCCTTTACAGTGTGTCCATTACTAAGTTCAATAAGGTAATCACTACCCTTTAACACTTCAGTAACTTTTCCTTCTACTTCAATCTTATCTTTTTTTCCCATATTTTAATCTCCTGTTAATATTTCATATCCATCTTTTGTAACTAGAACTGTATTTTCATAGTGAGAAGATGGTTTACCATCTTTTGTTACAACGGTCCAATCATCATCTAATAATGCTACATCTTTACTACCTAAATTAAGCATTGGTTCTATTGCTATAACCATACCAGCTTTAAGTCTTGTTCGATTATTATCATCAAAATTTGGTACATCCGGATCTTCATGCATTTCTAGTCCTATACCATGACCACATAATTCTTCAACTACTGATAAACCATGAGCATGAGCATACTCTTCAATTGCACGACTTATATCTCTTATTCTTGCGCCTTCCTTTACTTTTTTTACACCAGCATAGAAAGCATCTTTAGTATCTTTAACCAAATTTCTAACCTCATCACTTACATTACCAACAATAAAGGTTCTCGTAGCATCAGCATGATATCCTTTATAACTTAAAACTAAATCTATTGAAACTATATCACCATTCTTTATTTTACGTCCTTTAGGTATCCCATGAACTACTTCATCATTAATTGATATACAAGCAGTCGCCGGATATCCTTCATAACCTAAACAAGATGGTACACAGCCAATACTTAAAATATAATCATGAATTAATGTATCTAATTTCTTGGTAGTAACACCTGTTTTTATATATTTTTCAATATATTTAAACGTATCACTCAAATACTTACCAGCAATCCTCATTAATTCTATTTCTCTATCACTCTTAATACTAATCATTACAAACTTCCACAATATCTTTAAAGATATCTTCCACATTTCTATTAACATTTATTTTATGAAGTTTATTTTTATCTTCATAATATTCCATCAAAGGTTTTGTATTATCTAAAAATGTTTTATATCTTACTTTAAAAGAATCAACATTATCATCATTTCTTTTAACTAATTCTTTTCCACATCCATCACAAATACCTTCAACTTTTGGTTTTAAACTATCTACATTTAGATTATATGACTTTCCACAACTACATGTAAGTCTTCCAAGAATTCTATCAATTGCTTCTTTTTCACTTAAATCTAAATATATTACTTCATAATCTTTATCTAACATATTATCTAAAGATTTTGCTTGATTAAGAGTTCGAGGAAAACCATCTAATATAAATGGTTTTCCATCTATTTTAGCAAGTTTATCATTAATTAAACTAATAATTAATTCATCACTAACTAATTCTCCACGATCAATAATATTTTTAACTTGTAACCCAAAATCTGTCCCTGAAGAAACCACTTCTCTTAGCATATCACCAGTTGATAAGTGATTATAACCAAAACTTTCTTTTAACATTGTACTTTGAGTTCCTTTACCCGCTGCGGGAGGAGCTATAAATATTATATTTTTCATATTATCTTAATCTCTTTCTTTTAGCAGTATAACTTCTACTTACTAAACTACTTTCCATTTGTTTATATGTTTCAATTGCAACACCTACAACAATAAGCATTCCAGTTCCTCCAATTGTAACTTGACTTGATAAGCCAAATATTAATGAGAATATAATTGGAATAGCAGCAAGTATTACAAGGAATATACTTCCCACTAGAGTAAGTTTACCCATTGAATTACTAATATAATTACTAGTATCTTCACCAGGTCTTATACCAGGGATGTAACCTCCACGTTCATTTAAATTTTTACTCATTTCATCTGGATTCATAACCATAAATGTATAAAAATATCCAAAGAATAATATTAATAATATATATAATACAAAACCTGTTGGTGTATTATAAAGGATATATTTATTAACAAAATCTATTGCACCTTGATTCTTAGTTAAAGCAACAATTGTTGCGGGTATAGTTGTAAGAATTGATGCAAATATTACAGGCATAACTCCAGCTGAATTTAACTTAATTGGTAAGAAACTATTTTGAGCTCCATATGCACTTGTTGATTTATTAGCATATTGAATTGGAATTCTTCTTTCTGCTAATTGTATCCAAATAATTCCTACGACAATTAAGATATATACAAGGATAAATAAACAAAAGAAGAAGATACCCAATGCAGTCTCATATGTTCCGCTTGTTACAAAACCATAATAAGCACCAGTAAATATACTTGGCATACTAAGGATAATACCTGCCATAATTAACATTGATTGTCCATTACCAATACCTTTATTAGTAATTTGGTCACCCATCCATAAACAGAATGCTGTACCTGCAGTCATAACTAAAGCAGTTTTAAGTTGAACAAATACACTAGCACTACCCATATAAGCAATACATAATACATAAGCTTGGAAAAAACCGATTATAATACCCATATAACGATTTATCTTATTAATTTTTTGTCTTCCAGTATAACCTTGATCTTTTAAATCTTTAAAGTAAGGAATAATGTCCATTTGTAATAATTGAGTAATAATAGATGCAGTAATATAAGGAGAAACCCCTAGTGCAAATATAGAAAAACTTCTAAGTCCACCACCACTCATAATATTAAAGATTTCTAAAAAACCTAAGTCTTGATAAATTTGTGTTGCCCAAGGGATGGTTACGGATGACCCTAAAGCAAACAAACCTAAACAAAATAATGTAATATATATTCTTTTTCTTAAATCCTTATTAGCTTTATTAAATAATTGTGAAAAGCCTCGGAACATCTAAATCACCTCAGCTTTGCCACCAATATTTTCAATTTTTGTAACAGCCTTAGTAGAGAATCTATTAGCTTTAACAGTTAACTTTTTAGTAAGTTCTCCATTACCTAATACTTTAACTCCATTAAGTTGTTTTTTAATTATTTTTCTTTCTTTTAATACTTCTGGAGTAACAACATCTCCATCATTAAAGAATTTATCTAAATCACTTAAATTAATAATAGCAAATTTAGTTTCAAATTGTTTATTATTAAAACCTCTAATAGGAATTCTTCTATATAATGGAGTTTGACCACCTTGGAACCAAGCCTTGATTGATGCACCACTTCTTGATTTTTGACCATTTTCTCCGCGAGTAGATGTTTTACCCATTCCAGATCCTGGACCTCTACCTACTCTTTTAGAGGCTTTCATTTCTTTAGTCTTTGGTAAATTTTCTAATCTCATATTATAATTCCTCAACTTTCTTGCCACGAAGTTCAGCTATATGTTCTGGAGTTCTTTGGCTCTTTAATGCTTCTAAAGTAGCTTTAGCAACATTAACTTGAGTATTTGCTCCTAGAGACTTAGCAACTATATCCTTAACACCAGCTAGTTCTAATACTGCACGAGCAGCACCACCAGCAATGATTCCACGTCCTTCTTTAGCAGGTTTAACTAAAACTACAGCTCTACCCACTTTAGCTTCTGCTTCATGAGGAATAGTTCTTCCTTGACTAAGTGCAACTTTACATACATTTTTATTAGCAGCTTGTAAAGCCTTTTTGATAGCTTCTGGAACTTCATTAGCTTTTCCACTACCAATACCAACTAAACCTTTACGGTTACCAACTGCAACAGTAGCACAGAAACGGAAATGTCTACCACCTGAAGTAACTTTTGTTACTCTAGTAATAGAAATAACTTTTTCTTCTAATAAATTTTTCTTTTCTTGTCTTTTATCGTCTTTTCTCATGCTACCCTCCTTAAAATTCTAGTCCAGCTTCTCTAGCAGCATCTGCTAAAGCTTCTACTCTACCATGATATTGATATCCACCACGGTCGAATACGACTTTTTTAATTTTTAATTTTTTGCATTTTTCAGCAACATCTTTTCCAACAGCTTTAGCTGCTTCAATATTACCTCCATTAGCAATTTTTAATTCTAAATTTGAAGAACTAGCAAGGGTAGTCTTAGTTACATCATCAATAACTTGAGCATAAATACCTTTATTAGATCTAAATACATTTAATCTTGGCACTTCTTTTGTACCACTAATAGTTTTACGAACTCTTGCATGACGTCTTACACGAGCCTTATTATTTGCTTCTTTTTTAATCATACTTTAACTCCTCCCTATGCCGCTTTCTTTCCTTCTTTACGACGAACTTTTTCATCTTTGTAACGAATACCTTTACCTTTATAAGGTTCTGGTTCTCTTACCTTACGAACATTAGCCGCAAATTCAGATACTTTTTGTTTATCAATACCATGAATAGTAATTTCTGTATTACTTTCGCTAGTTACTGATAATTCTTTTGGTGCTTCCATAACAACTGGATGAGAATATCCAGCATTAATAGTAATTTTATTACCACTAACTTGGAATCTATAACCTACACCAACTGCTTCTAAACCTTTATCATATCCTTTAGAAACACCCGTTATCATATTACTAATTAATGAATTTGTAGTACCTTGCATTACATTTGCTTCTTTATTTGGTTTAATTTGTTTAGTTAAAACAACACCATCTTCTACTACAACACTAACAAGTTTACTTACTTCTAAATTAAGTTCACCTTTAGGTCCTTTAACTGTAACTAAAGTACCATCAACATTAACTGTTACACCGTCAGGAATAACTAATTTTCTTTCACCTATTCTACTCATAATAACTTACCATATATAGGCAAGAACTTCGCCTCCTAACCCTTTAGCTCTAGCTTCTTTATCAGTCATTAGACCTTCAGAAGTTGAGATTATAGCAATACCTAGTCCGTTTAGAACTCGAGGAATTTCATCCACTTTAGCATAAACTCTTAAACCAGATTTACTAATTCTTTTAAGTCCAACAATAACTCTTTCTTTTTTAGGACCATATTTTAATGTTAAAGTTAATTTATCACCATTTGTATTTTTTTCATATACATAATCAGCGATATAACCTTCATTTTTAAGTATTTGTGCAATACCTAAAGTCATTTTAGTACCAATAACTTCAACAGTTGCATATCTCATTTGATTAGCATTACGAATACGAGTTAACATATCTGCTATTTTATCTTGTACAAACATAATTTTCCTCCTTCTACCAACTAGATTTCTTTACACCTGGTAATTTACCTTCATTTGCAAGTTCTCTAAAACAAATTCTGCAAATTCCATATTTTCTAAGTACTCCGTGAGGTCTTCCACAACGATTACATCTTGTGTAAGCACGAGTTGAAAATTTAGGTGCTCTTTGATTTTTAACAATCATACTTTTCTTTGCCATAGTGCCTCCTTAATTCTTGAAAGGCATTCCAAAGCCTTTTAATAAACTTTTAGCTTCTTCATTGCTCTTTGCAGTAGTAACGAATATAATATCCATTCCACGCACTTTTAACACTTCATCATATTCAATTTCTGGGAATATTAATTGTTCTTTAATTCCAATTGTATAATTTCCTTTTCCATCAAAAGCATGTCCTGAAACTCCACGGAAATCTCTAACACGAGGAAGTCCAATTTTAACTAATTTTTCAAAGAAATTATACATATTTTCACCTCTAAGTGTTACTTTAACACCAACAGGTTGACCTTCTCTTAATTTGAAACCAGCAATTGATTTACGAGCTTTTGTTACAACGCACTTTTGACCACTAATAGCTTCTAGATCTTTAACAGCTGCAGTAATAAATTTTTCATCTTTACTACCTTCTCCAACACCCATGTTGATAACAATTTTTTCAAGTTTTGGAACAGCCATAATAGTAGTATAATTATGTTCTTTCATTAATTCAGGAACAATTTTTTCATCATATAATTTTCTAAAATTACTCATAACTACTTACTCACTTTCTTAGAAGTTTTAGCTTTCTTTTCCGCTTTTTCTTCTACTTTTTCTTTTGTTTTAGAAGCTTTAGCTTCTTTTTCATCAATAACCTTTACATTAGAAACATGTATAGGGGCTTCAATTTCAAATATTCCACCTTTGTCATTCATACTTGTTGGTTTACTATGTTTTTTAACAATATGTACACCTTCAACAACAACTCTAGCCTCAGTCTTTAATGTTTTAATAACTTTACCAGTTTTACCTTTATCAGCACCAGCAATTACTTTAACAGTATCTCCAACTTTTACTTTCATTTTTGCCTCCTATAATACTTCTGAAGCAAGAGAAACAATCTTCATATAATCTTTTTCTCTTAACTCTCTAGCAACAGGTCCTAAAACACGAGTACCAATTGGTGATTTATCATCTTTAATAAGTACACATGCATTATCATCAAATTTGATATAAGAACCATCGCTTCTTCTAACACCTTCAACGCTTCTAACGATTACGGCTTTAACAACTTTACCTTTTTTAACTGGACTGTTAGGAATAGCTTTTTTAACTGTTCCAACAACAACATCCCCGATATTACCATATTTAACTTTTGATCCACCAAGAACTCTAATAACTAAAAGTTCTCTAGCCCCAGAGTTATCGGCAACTTTAAGTCTACTTTCTTGCATTACCATAATAATACCTCCTAAAGGATAACAGCTTTAGTTAAAACTTCTACTAGTTCATATCTTTTAGTTTTAGATAATGGTCTAGTCATTCTAATCTTTACTGTATCTCCTACTTTTGCTGCGTTTTCTTCATCATGAGCAGCATATTTCTTTGAATATTTAACATTTTTCTTATACAAAGGATGACTTTTTGATGTTTCAACATTAACAGTTATAGTTTTGTTATTAGATGCACTAACAACTTTACCAATTAATTCTTGTTTCTTTTCTGTCATTATTTATTACCTCCATCAATTTCTCTTTCTTTAAGAATAGTTTTCATTCTTGCAACATCTCTTCTTAATACTTTAAGTTCAACTGGTTTTTCAAGTGTACCATTTGCGTGTTGCATTCTCTTTGTAAATAATTCTTCCTTTGTATCTTTGATTTTTTTAACTAAATCTTCTGTAGATAACTTTCTTAGTTCCTTAATTTCCAAGAGAATCACCATCCTTTACTTCTTCTTTTTTTATAAATTTTGTTTTAACAGATAATTTATGTGATGCAAGTCTTAGTGCTTCACGAGCTATTTCTTCAGAAACACCACTAACCTCAAACATAATCTTACCATTTTTAACAACTGCTACCCATTCATCTACTGAACCTTTACCTTTACCTTGTCTAGTTTCTAGAGGTTTTTTAGTTCTAGGCATATGTGGGAATATGTTAATAAAAACTTTTCCGCCACGTTTCATATAACGTGTCATTGCAATACGAGCTGCTTCAATTTGACGAGCACTAATCCATCCGCCTTCTAAAGCTTGAAGTCCATATTCTCCAAAATGAAGTTCTGTATTACCTTTAGCTTTTCCATCATAACTTACTCTATGACTTTTACGATATTTAGTTCTTTTTGGCATCAACATGTTTATCAGCTCCCTTCAGATTTTTCTTTGCAGGAAGAATTTCGTCTTTATAAATCCAAACTTTAACCCCAATCTTACCATAAGTTGTATCAGCTTCAGCTATAGCATAATCAACATCAGCTCTTATAGTATGTAGAGGCACAGTTCCTTCAGTATATCCTTCAGTTCTAGCCATCTCAGCTCCGCCAAGTCTACCTGAAACTGCAGTTTTACATCCTTTAGCTCCAGCCTTCATTACATTTCTAATAGCTCTTTTTTGAGCTGATCTAAATGGTGCTCTCGCAGCTATTTGACTAGCTATATTTTGAGCAACAAGTGAAGCATTTAAATCTGGATTCTTTTCTTCAACTATATTAACAAAAATTTCTTCTCCAACTAATTTAGATAATTTCTTTCTTAGTTTTTCAATATCTTCGCCACCACGACCGATGATAACACCAGGTTTAGCAGTATAGATACTAACTTCACATTTATTTTTTCTTCTTTCAATAATAACACTTGCAATAGCAGCTTCTTTAAGATTCTTTTCTAAATATTCTCTGATTTTAATATCATTAATTAAATATTCTTGATAATTATCTTTAGAATACCATTTACTTTGCCAAGTTTTATTAACACCAAGTCTGTATCCTATAGGATTTACTTTTTGTCCCATTATTACTTAACTCCCTTCGCTTCATCAGTTACTTTGACAGTAATGTGACTACTTCTCTTATCATGGCGATCTACATTTCCACGACTTGCAAATTTAATTCTTTTATAAACAGGTCCTGGATTAATGTAACATTCACTAATTCCAAGTTCAGATTCATTAGCGCCATTGTTATTAACAGCGTTTGCAACAGCTGAATTTAAAACTTTAAGAATTAATCTACTAGCTTTAGTATTAGTATTTTCTAATATGCCTCTAGCAGTTTCAACATCTTTTCCTCTAATTAAGTCCATTGTCATTCTAGCAAGTCTTGGCTTAATTAAAGCATTTTTATGAATTGCGTATGCTTCCATGTTACCTCCTACTTATTACCTGCATGGCCTGTAAATTTACGAGTTTGTGAAAATTCTCCTAATTTATGTCCAACCATGTCTTCAGTTATATAAACTGGAATAAAATCTTTTCCATTATGAACAGCTATAGTATGACCAACAAAGTCAGGAAAAATAGTAGATCTTCTTGACCAAGTTTTAATAACTGTTTTTTTAGTTCCTTTATTCATTTCTTGAACCTTTTTCATAAGTGATTTTTCAACATAAGGTCCTTTTTTTAAACTTCTTGCCATTTTTCCTCCTATTTCTTAGCCTTTCTACTAACTATTAGCTTTTCGCTTTTCTTTTTGCTCTTACGAGTCTTAACACCAAGTGCAGGTTTACCCCAAGGTGTCATTGGGCTCTTACGTCCGATAGGTGCACGACCTTCTCCACCACCATGAGGGTGATCGTTAGGGTTCATAACAGATCCACGGTTTGTAGGTCTAATACCCATATGACGTTTTCTACCAGCTTTACCTAAGTTAACTAGTTTGTAATCTTCATTTCCAACAACCCCAATAGTTGCAATACAAGTTCCTAGAACAAGTCTTGTTTCCCCAGATTGTAAACGAAGCATTACATATTTACCTTCTCTACCTAGTATTTGAGCTCCAGCTCCAGCACTTCTACACATTTCAGCACCTTTACCAGGTTGTAATTCAATACAATGAACCATAGTACCAACTGGAATATTTTTTAAAGGTAATGAATTACCAACTTTGATATCAGCAGATTCTCCATTTTCAATAATCATACCAACTTTTAATCCATTTGGTGCAATAATATATCTTTTTTCTCCATCTTTATAATTAATTAAAGCAATGTTAGCATTTCTATTTGGATCGTATTCGATTGTTGCAACACGTCCAGTAACACCAACTTTATTTCTTTTATAATCAATAACACGGTATTTTCTTTTAGCTCCACCACCAATGTGACGAACTGTCATTTTACCTTGATTATTTCTTCCACCAGTTTTACTCTTACTAGCTAAAAGTGATTTAGTAGGAGTTGAAGTTGTAATTTCTTCATTTGCTAGTGTACTCATTCCACGACGACCATTAGTCGTTGGTTTATAATGTTTTATAGCCATAATTTTTTCCTCCCTACTATATTTCTATTACAGAGCCTTCAGCTAAAGTAACAATAGCTTTTTTATAAGTCTTAGTTCTTCCAGCATATTTTCCAACTCTTCTTCTTTTAGATTTTGTATTTAATGTATTAACACTAACTACACTAACTTTAAAAGCTTCTTCGATAGCTTTCTTAATTTCTAGTTTATCAGCGTCTTTAGCTACTTTAAATGTATAAACACCATTTTGTCTTTCAGCCATAGATTTTTCAGTAATAACTGGTGCAATAATAATATCAGAATAATGTCTCATTATTTAAGCACCTCCTCTAATTTGTTTACTGCAACTTCATCCATAACAACTACATCAGCATTTACTAAATCATATACATTTACTTCTTCAGCATATATTACTAAACAATTTGGTAAATTTCTAGTTGCTAAATAAAGATTTGCAGCATCATCACTTGTAACAAATAATACTTTATCTTCTAATTTTAATGCATCTAACATTTTTAATGCATCTTTAGTTTTAGTGCTTTCCATATTGAAATTATCAACAACTACTAAAGCTTTTTCTAATACTTTTTGAGATAAAGCACTCTTTAATGCAAGCCCTCTTTCTTTCTTATTAATTTTGAAACTAAAGTCACGGTTACCAACACCAAATGGTACTCCGCCACCAACCCATTGAGTAGCTCTTATACTACCTTGACGAGCTCTACCAGTTCCTTTTTGTTTCCATGGTTTTCTTCCCCCACCAGAAACTTCACTTCTATTTTTAGTTTTTCTTGTTCCTTGACGAGTAGCATCTAATTGTAAACGAATCATTTTCTTTAAAGCATCATCATTTACTTCAATTTTAAAGATACTATCATTTAATGTTAAATCTTTTACTTTTTCACCATTAAGGTTCTTAACACTTATCTTTGTCATTTTAATTCCTTTCTAAGCAAGTATTACTTACTTTCTTCCTTAGTTTCTTCTTTAGTATCTTTTACTTCTTCTACCACTTCAGTAACTTCTTCTGCTACTTCTGGAGTCTCAACAACTTCATCAACAACAGTTTCTTCTACAAAAGTTAGAATTTCTTTTGGATCTTCCTTTCTGCTATTTTTAACAGCAGTCTTAATTAATACTAAAGAATTTTTTGCACCTGGAACATTTCCACTAACTAAAATATAGTTTTCTGCATCGTTTACTTCGATGATTTCTAAGTTTTGAATAGTAACTGCATCAACACCCATGTGTCCAGCTAATTTTTTACCTTTCAAAACTCTTTTTGGTAACATAGTACCAAGTGAACCTGGTCTTCTGTGGTAATGAGAACCATGAGTCATTGGTCCACGAGATTGGTTATGACGTTTAATAACACCTTGGAAACCTTTCCCTTTTGTTGTACCTGTTACATCAACAATTTCTCCAACGCTAAATACTGAAGCAGAAATTGTATCACCAATATTATAAGTTGATTCTACATCTCTTATTTCTTTTAAGTAGCGCTTAGGAGTAGTATTTGCTTTTTTAGCATTTCCCATTTCTGGTCTAGTTGCTTGTTTTTCTTTCTTTTCGAATACACCAAGTTGAATTGCGTTATAACCATTATTTTCAACAGTTTTAACTTGCATTACTACGTTAGGTTCAGTTTCAATAACTGTAACAGGAATTAACTTACCTTCCTTAGTAAATACTTGAGTCATTCCAACTTTGCGTCCTAAGATTCCTTTCATAATTTTCTTCCTTCCTTTTCTTATAATTTGATATTTACATCAACACCACTAGGTATGTCTAAGTGTTGTAATGCATCAACAGTTTCTTTGCTTGGGTTTTTAATATCGATAAGTCTCTTATGAGTTCTTCTTTCGAATTGTTCCCTTGCATCTTTATATTTGTGAACTGCTCTTAATACTGTAACTTTTTCAATTTCTGTTGGTAGTGGAACAGGTCCAGAAATTTCGCCGCCAGTTCTTTTAACAGTTTCAACAATTTTTCCAGCAGCAACATCAAGTAATTGATGATCATATGCTTTCAAATTAATTCTAACTTTATCTTTTGACATTATTTCATGTCCTCCTTTCGCCTATATCTAGTATAGACATACTCCGTACAAGTTCTCCAATCACACTATTTTACTACCAACTAACCCTAGTGTATCGGTAACCTCGCACATCTACGCAGCCATACGTATTCCATTATAACATTAAATTCTATGAAAAATCAAGCAAAAAAGTGCATTTTCTCAAAAAAATTTGCAAACAAAAAAAGTTCTTAACTTATTTTTTATTAAGAACTAATTTTAATTCATTACTTTTTATTGCATCTTCACCAACAAACTCTCTAACCTTATTATATATAGAAACATCTAAAGTTTCAACTAATCTCATTTTAAACATTCTTTGTAAGGTATAGTAATAATAATTTATATCCCTAGTATTTTCATCTTCTAAAGTATCAACTTTATACATAAACAAATCTACAATTGCATTTCCATCTCCAGCAATTATCCTATCAATAACATCATACAAATACGGCTTTGAATTAGCAATAATTTCCACTCTGTAATTATTTCCATCAATTTTTTTGCATTCAAATTTCATATATATTAAATCTTTACTTTTAAGTGGAATTTCATGGGTAATATAAACATAATGTCGTTCATCTCCACAATCTCTAACCAAATTAACTTGTAACTCTCTTACTTTTTGTAAATCAAAACCAACTTCATACTTTAAAATTTTATTTCCATCAACATCATAATAATATATATAATAATACATAAAAAACCTCCTAATCTTTTATTATTAATGATTCTGTACCTTCCATTTCTTTGGGTATTGCTATATCCATATAATCTAAAATCGTCGGTGCAACATTAACCAAAGTTCCTTCTTTTTTTATTTTAACTTTATCATCGCAAATTATAAATGGCACTTTACTAGTTGTATGAGTAGTACAAACACTACCATCTTCATTAATCATTGTATCAGCATTACCATGATCAGCCAAGATAATAACTTTATAAAAATTTTCTTCAGCTTTTTCAAGTATTTTTCCAAGGCAAATGTCAACAGCACTACAAGCATTTACTGCAGCTTCCATAACTCCCGTATGACCAACCATATCAGGATTAGCAAAATTAACTAAAATAAAATCATAATCATTTTTCATTGATAAAACCACTCTTTTAGTAACCTCAATACAACTCATCTCAGGTTTTAAATCATATGTAGCAACACTTGGTGATGGAATATGATATTTATCACATCCCTTAATCTTGCCATCAACACCACCATCAAAGAAATAAGTTACATGAGGAAACTTTTCACTTTCAGCAATTCTAGCCTGAGTAAAATCAAGTTCACTTAAATACAACCCTAGTGAATTTTTAACAGTTGTGGGTTCAATTAAATTATAAGTTTTAATTTTCTTATCAACAGGTAAAAAACTAAATATAAGAGTATCCTTCATATTAGAAACACTAAAGCCTTCAAAAGAACTCCAATTAGCAAAAGCAGATAATATTTGTTTTGCTCTATCAGCTCTATAATTCATCCACATAATAATATCACCATTTTTAATAGTGTTCTTACTACATATAATAGGCTTTATAAATTCATCTGTTATTCCCTTTTCATAACTACCTTCTATAGACTTTTCTATATTTATTGAGCTCAAGCCTTTACCTAATGTCACTAAATCATAATATGCTTTTGTTCTATCCCAATTTTCATCTCTATCCATTGCATAAAATCTACCACAAATACTTGTAATATCCCCAACACCATATTGTTTAATAACATCCTTTATAATATTAATATATTTCATTGCATCATGGACACCAGTATCCCTACCATCAGTTATTAAATGAAAATGAATTTTTCTAAAACCATTATTAACTAAAAATTTATACACATTAACAAAATCATCTACACCAGCATGAATATTACCATCACTACAAAGTCCCATAATATGTATATCTTTTTCTTTATTTTCAATCAATTTAATGACATTTTTATTTTCCATATCTGGGGATAGCAAAAAATCATTTACCAATACTTCATTTTGTTTAAGAAGTCTTCCAGCACCAATAGTCATATGACCAACTTCACTATTACCAGCTTGACCAGGCGCAAGGCCTACCGCTTCTTCACTAGCACCTAAAAGAGCATGAGGATATTTACTCCATAACTCATTAAAATTATTCATATGAGCTTGTTTAATAGCATTTCCTTTTTCTTCATCACGAATTCCAAAACCATCTAATATAATAGTTAATATCTTTTTCATGTTTCACCTTCAATAAAATAATAGCACAACAAAAATTAAATTTCAACAAAAAAGCTCTGCATAAAAACAGAACTTTAAGCAATTAATTCTTTAGTATTTAATTTAAATCTATCAGCTAAAGTTGATAAAAACTCAGAATTTGTTGGTCTACTTCTATCAAAATCCACACTATTTCCAAATATATCTTCCATAAGTTTAATATCTCCTCTTGTCCAACTTATTTCAATAGCATGTCTAATAGCTCTTTCAACTCTCGAAGATGTAGTTTGATATTTATTAGCAATCTTCGGATATATTTCTTTAGTAACTAATGATGTAACACCATCATTAGCATACAATAACATAACTCCTTCTCTTATATATTGATAGCCTCTAACATGACTAGGTATACCTAAATCATGTAACAATGTACTTACTTCTATTTCTATCTTATTGGCTTTAACAAGATTCATTTCATCTTTATGGGAAACTAAATCCATAATTCTACTATTAACAATATCCATATCTACTGGTTTAAGCATAAAATAATTTGCTCCCAAAGCTTGAACCCTTCTCATAGTAAAATCGTCCTTAAAACTTGATAAAACCATTATTTTCTTATTTATATTATGATTTTTTAATTCTTCTAAAATTCTAATTCCATCAAATTGTGTTAGTATCAAATCTAACATTAACAGATCATATTGATCCGGATTTTGTAATAAATAATTTAAAGCGTCCTTTCCATTAGTAAAACCCCCGATAACAGAAATTATTTCACTATTTCTAAAGTACTCCTTAACACTTCTTATCACTGCTTCGTTATCATCTACGACAACCACCTTAACTTGTTTATTCATTGTGTTTCTTTTTCCTTTCAAAGTATAAATATTTCTTCCCTACATCTCCATTATAAGTCACTAAAAGTTAAAATGCTACAAAAACTTTTGTCGAATGTTGTCAACCGTTGTAAACTCTTGACATTTTTTACCGAAAATCATTTATTTCCAAAAAAAAGAAGAATTACTTCTCCATTTCTAAAATCATATTTTTAACCTTATTAACATCCAATGATGATCCACCAACTAAAAAACCAGTTAAACCTTTAATACTAGATAACTCTTCAATATTTTCATCATTAACACTTCCACCATAAAGTATATCTAATTTAGTTTCATATTTTTCATAAATTATATCATTTATAAAACTTATATTTTCATTTATTTCCGATACTTCAGGAACTTTACCTGTACCAATCGCCCACACAGGTTCATAAGCAATCATAATATTTTTTAATTCTACATTATTTAATACTTCACTTATTTCTTTTTCAAGTATTTCAAATGTACTTCCATTTTCTTTTTCACTTAATGTTTCTCCAATACAATATATAACATTAAGATTATTTTCTATAGCGTTATTTATCTTATTTATAAAATCTATATTTATTTCATGTTTATATATTCTTCTTTCGCTATGTCCAATAATAACATATGTTGCCCCTAGACTCTTTACTTGACTAGCTTCAATTTCTCCAGTAATAGTTCTATCCGAAAAAGAACTAATATCTTGAACTCCCAACTCATAACCACACTTATCAAACAATGATAAGTATATAGAAGGTGGACATAAAACCAATTTAACTTTAGTTTCTATGTTACCTAAACTAGTATTATATTTTATTATTTCATCTTTAAGTAATTTATTTTTAAAATTACAAACTAGATACTTCATTTTATTCCATCCATTCTAATGCTTTTAATGTTCCATCTGCTATATATTCTAATGTTGCTCCACCACCACTAGATATAAAGTCAAAACTATCCTTAAACCCAAACTTAATACATGCTGATGCAGTATCTCCGCCGCCTACAATAACTTTCTTCCCAGAATCATTTAAAATCTTAAATAGATTACTTGTTCCTTCCATAAATCTTTCATCTTCAAATTTACCACAAGTTCCATTCACAAAAATTATTTCAGATTTATCAATATACTTTTTATATACTTCAATGCTCTTGTTACCAACATCATATATAATTCCATCATCAATTGTAAAATCAACCGGCAATACTATTTTACCTTTGTATTCGTCCATCAATTTCTTTAATTCATTTAATATTCCTTCATCACTAGTGGCAATACTATTACCTATATCGGCACCTTTTGCTTTTAAAAATGAGTTAGCAATACCACCACCCACTAGTAAATAATCACATCTTTCAATCAAAGATTTAATAATAGGTAGTTTATCATCAACTTTAGCTCCCCCCATAAATACTGTAAATGGATGTGGAGTATTATGAATTAATATATTTAAATGTTCAAGCTCATCCATAACTAAAAAACCAATAGCATGAGGTAAGAATTTAGCTATACCAGCAGTGGATGCATGAGCTCTATGCATTGATCCAAAAGCATCATTAATATATACTTCACCTAGACTAGCCCAATATTCTGCTAAAGCTAAATCATTTCCACTTTCCTTCTTGTCATAAATATCCATAAATCTAGTATTTTCAAGTAATATTACTTCACCTAACCCACAATTATCAACAATATTTTTTACTTTATCACCATAACAATTATCTAAAAATTTTACATTTTTACCCAATAAATTAGCAAGTTCTTTTGCTACTATTTTCAAACTATTCTTAGCTTTATCTTCTTCACTCTCTATTCTTCCAAAATGACTTAATATTACTACTCTACAATTATTTTCTAACAAATAATTTATACTCCTTAAACTTTTCTTAATCTTAGAAGAATCTTTTATGATACCATTTTCTATAGGTACATTGTAATCAACCCTTATTACAACTTTCTTATTTTTTAAATCAATATCTTTTATTGTTTTCATAAACTAATCACCTATTATTATTTTAACACCAATATAGAGCACTATTCAATTTTTAATTATAAACATTTGACAAAAAGATGTAAAAATGATAATATAACTGCCTAAAGAAAGGGGTTTATATGTTAAAAGTTGATATAATAATCTCAAAAAGAAAAGTATATATAAATAATCTTGCTCGTTACTATGAAAATAGTAATATTTTAAGATTGGTTTTTAAAAGTGAAGAAGAATATCTATCTTATATGCAATCATTAACATTAACAAACATTGCCTCATTAGAAAGTGTTGTATCTGAAAAAATAAATAAAGTCTTTACACCTTCAGAATTAAAAAAAGCAATTTTAGAAGCACCCCCTCACTTTGAATTAAAAACAATTGATGACTTACCAACTACTACAATAAAAAACAGAAGAAAAATATATTTAAATTTAACAAAGTTATCATTTAAAGAAACTTTTGCAATTTTAAAAAATTCATTAATACATGAAAATGTTATTTTCTTTGATAAATACAACGAGGGAAAAGAAATGTCATTAAAAAATCTATTAACAATGTATGAACAACTTTTAACTTGCATTAAAAAAGCAAAAGAAAAAGAATATTCGCCATTGGAAAGTCTTTATTTTGCTTATAACATAGTAAAATCTAGAGTTTTTAAAGATGAAGATAAAAATGAAGATAAATGTAAAAGCAGAAGCCTATCTGAAGTTTTAAAATCAGATAAAATTGTATGTGCGGGTTTTGCAAATTATTTACTTTGTTTATGCGATTTATTAGAAATACCTGCAGAAAAAATCGTGTGGGTTCCTAAGCAAAAAGGAAAAGTTGGACATGAAACAATCGCTGTTTATTTAAATGATTCAAAATATAATATATTAGGGATATTTGCTATTGATCCAACCTGGGATTGCAAAGAAAATCAGAGAGATAAAAAATACAAAAATGACATAACGCACTTTTTAGTACCAATGAATATGGAAAAAGAAGAAAAAGAACAAGAAGAATTAAATACAAACTTAAATTGTTCATACTATGCTTTATTAAAAATATTCGAAGGACCAACAAACAAACTAATTATTGATAATGAAACAGAATTAGCATTTAAAGTAGCAGATAGAATATTTAGCTATTTAGGGCTACCACAAACTGATCAAAATTTACATGAATTATACGAAACCATTAAAGAACTTGGAAAAAGAAATATTTCTACAGAAACTTTAAGACAAATAATAACTGCTGTAGAACCAAAATCCAATGTAGATATGAAAAGAACATTAAAAACAAGTCCTTATGAATTTGCTGAAAAACAAAAAAGAAAACTAACACGCAAAAGATATTTTTTTAATTATTAAAGATCATACAAAAAAAACTCACACGAAGTGAGTATTTTTTAATTTTATACTATTAAACCAAATACACTTAATACAAATATATTTAGAATACCAATTAGAATTACTAATTTAATAGCCCATCTAAACCATGTTGAATATTCAACCTTAGCTAAAGCAAGACCACCCATTATAGCACCACATGTTGGCGAAATTAAATTTACTAAACCATTCGCAGCAACCATAGTCATTATTGTAACTTCAACACTATATCCAAGTTGTGCAGCTATAGGTGCAATAATTGGAGTAGATAAAGTTGCAAGTCCACTTGAAGATGGAACTAAGAACGATAATACAACATGTAATAAATAGTTAAGTGGAACGAATGCAAATTCTGGTAATTTAGACAAAGCATTCGCAGCATTATAAACTATATAATTATCTAAATGAGTTTGCATCATTAGTATACTAGCACCTCTTGCAATAGCAATAACTAGTATAACTCCAACCATATCTGCTGCCCCAGAAACAAATGCATCAACATATCCTTTTTCACCTGTTCCATTAATTATAGCAATAATAATTGATAAAATTAAGAACCATAATGCAGAATCGTAGAAATACCATTCACCTAATGGCGATCCAGTTAAGTATTTACTCCAACCTTCAAATAATGTAACATTAAATTCACCCCAAGGAATAAATCCAATAATCATTACAACGAAAGCTAAAGCAAAAACGATTAATGTTGCTTTTTGTTTTCCAGTTAGTTTAGGTTCTTCTTTATGACTTTCAGCATATTTACCAAATTCTTTTTCAGCATTTTTTTGTTCTCTTAGTGATAAGAAAGTAGAACCTTTATCCTTTTGAACTTTTTTAGCATAATTCATAACAAATATAATTGAAAGTATTAATGAAGTTAGCCATATAAACATCGCAATTAAAATTACAAAACCATTATCAGCAGTAATTTCTTTTGGAAGAGAACTAAGTGCAACACCAGTTGCAAATGGGTTAACTGTAGAACCTAAACAACCTGTTCCAGCACCCAATAATACAATAGCAGAACCAACTAAAGGATCCATTCCTGCAGCCATCATTGTAGCAGCAAGTAAAACATAGAATCCAACAGTTTCTTCTAACATACCATATGTAGTTCCACAAATAGAAAAGATAGTCATTAATATTGGAATTAACCAAATTTCTTTACCCTTCAATTTATGAACTAAAACTTTAATACCTGTTTCTAACGCTCCCGTTTGATTAACAACCGCAAGCATTCCACCAAGTATCATAATGAAAATACCAACATCAACAGCATTTTCAAAACCACTAATCGGAGCCATTAATACTTGAGATAATGTTGCTCCTACTGTACCACTCCCATCAACTAATGTATCACCTACAAATTTAGCGTTTGGAAGTAAATGTGATAATATCCCAAGACCAAATATAAGTATTAGAATAATTGAAAAAGACGATAACATTGTTTTTGCCTTTTTCTTAACATTTGCCATTTATTTTTCCTCCTTTATTACCGTACCTGTTTTTCCTAATATTGCATCCTCTGCTTTTTCTAAAGAACTTATTATTGCAACACGATTAGAATTTTTTACAAAATCCAAGCATGCTTCAACTTTTGGTAACATACTTCCTTTTGCAAATTCTTCTTTTTTGATATAAGTTAATGCTTCATCAACACTTAATTCATCCAAATCAATTTGAAAATCAGTATTATAATGAATTGAAACCTTATCAACAGCAGTTAAGATTAATAACTTATCCGCACCGATTAATTTACCAAGAAGAGATGCTGTTCTATCTTTATCAATAACAGCTTCAACTCCTTTTAAGTTATTCCCATCATTAATAACAGGAATACCTCCACCACCTGCAGCAATTACAAGTGAACTTTGTTGAATTAAGTTCTTTATAGCTTCCCCTTCAACAATATCTATTGGCATCGGAGATGGCACAACTCTTCGATACCCTCGTCCTGAATCTTCTACAAAAGTATAACCTTTTTCTTGTTCTTGTTTTAAAGCCTCTTCCTTACTATAAAACATTCCAATAGGTTTAGTTGGATTAGAAAAAGCACTATCTTTTGCATCCACCAGAACTTGTGTTATTAAAGTTACGCATGATTTAACAATGCCTTCTTTCTTTAATTCATTTTGAATACATTGTTGTAAACCGTAACCAATATAACCTTGACTCATACTCCCACACTCAGGAAATGGCATAAATGGAGTATTAGCCTCTCCTTTAGAAGAATACTCCATTGCTAAAGCTATTTGTCCTACTTGAGGACCATTCCCATGAGTAAGAACAATTTCTTCACCATTTTTTACAAGACTAACAATAATTTTTGCTACACCTTTTAGTAAATTCATTTGTTCTTCTGGATTTTTTCCTAAAGCATTACCACCTAAGGCAATTACTATTTTACTCATTATCTTCCCTCATAGTTGCATAAACTACAGCTTTAATAGTATGCAATCTATTTTCAGCTTGATCAAATACTTTGGATTTAGCTGAATTAAATACCTCATCAGTTACTTCCATTTCTTTTAAACCAAATTTATTATATATATCTTTACCAATTGTTGTATTTAAATCATGGAAAGATGGTAGGCAATGTAAGAATATAGCATCGCCTCTTGCATTATTCATAACATCCATATTTACTTGATAATCTTTTAGAAGATTAATTCTTTCATTCCAAACTTCATCAGGTTCTCCCATAGACACCCAAACATCAGTATATATTACATCTGCATCGCGTGTTGCATCTATTACATTTTCATTCATAGATATGGAACCGCCATTTTCATGAGCAATTTCCATACATCTATTTACTAATTCTTCATCTGGCCATAAACTCTTTGGACCACATGCCACAAAATGCATACCCATTTTAGCACATACAACCATTAATGAATTAGCTACATTATTTCTAGCATCACCCATAAATACAAGTTTAATACCTTTTAAATGTCCAAAATTTTCTTCAACTGTTAAGACATCTGCAAGCATTTGTGTTGGATGGAATTCTGTAGTTAAACCATTCCAAACTGGAACGCCAGCATTTTCGGCAAGTTCTTCAACAATTTTTTGATCAAATCCACGATATTCAATACCATCATACATCCTACCAAGAACTTTTGCAGTATCACTAATAGATTCTTTTTTACCCATTTGTGAAGCTCCGGGGTCAAGGTAAGTAACACCCATACCTAAATCCATTCCAGCAACTTCAAATGCACATCTAGTTCGTGTTGAAGTCTTTTCAAATAACAACACAATATTTTTACCTTTTAAATATTTATGTTCTATGCCATTTCTTTTTTTATCTTTTAATTCTTTAGATAAATCTAATAAATATCTAATTTCTTCTGGTGTATAATCAAGTAATGTCAAAAAGTTTCTTCCTCTTAAATCAGGTTGCTTTCTTAAATCAACTTTAATAAAATCTTCTATTCTTAAAAGAGGTATCTCTTCATCTTTTTTAGGATCTAATTCTTCGATGTCTTCACGAATTAAAGGCATACTCATACATCTAGGACCACCTCTACCTCGAGATAATTCAGCACTACTAACTTCAATTACATGGATACCATGTTCTCTTAGAATATTATTGGTAATATTATTTCTATCATAAACAACAACCACTCCAGGAGCAATACATAATGTATTAGTTCCATCATTCCATTGTTCCCTTTCTGAAGAAATCTTTTCTCCACCAGCACATGGAATTAAAGTTATTTCTCTACCTAAATATTTTTCCAAAATAGTTTCTAAAGAACCATTTACTTCAACAACATTTAAATCTTCATCAGAATCTGGAATATCACCTTCAGTTATTTCAAAAACTTGTAATGTATCCATAATACCTGGATGATATGTAAATTTATCATAATCAATTTGAGTAAATACTGTATCTAAATGCATGAAAGCACGAGATTCAGGTATATTAAATGCTAAAATTGTATCAATTTTACAATTTGAATCTTTAAAACAATTCTTAGCAAGCTCATCAATCGCTGCAGCTTCAGTTCTTTGCGAAATACCAACAGCAAGTGTATGACTATTTAAATTAAGTACATCCCCACCTTCAATATGATATGGTAAATATCTATCATAATATTTATATAACTTATCTTTAAAATCAGGATGATAATTAAATATATATTCAGCATAAATTGTTTCTCTATTTCTTGTAACTGAATACATTTTATTTAAAATGACACCATTACCAGCACTTGCAAATGGGTCTCTAGTAAAATAAAGATTTGGCATAGGATCTGCTAAAAACTCAGATTCTTCACTAACTAAATCCACTAAAGATTTCTCAACTTCTCTTTTAGCTCTACTTATTTCTTCAATCTTTATACCTTCCATAGTTTTTAATACAAGTTCTTTTTTATTGTTAAAACTCTTTAAATAATCAAAAACTAAATTTTTATATTTAGGCGTAGTAATACCAGCCTCATAGATAAATTGCCTAATAAATTTATCTTCAATTTCACCACTTATTTCAAGTACACTTGCCATTAAATCTTCTAAATAAACAACTTCAATACCATTTTCTTTTAAGACTCTAGCAAACTCATCATGTTCTGCTTGAGCATCAGGCAAAAATGGAATATCATCAAATAATAATCTACTTAATGAATCTGGCGTTAAATTCAAAAGTTCATTTCCAGGTCTATGCAAAAGCACTTTTTTAAGTGGACCAATTTCACTTCTTACATTAATTGCATTCATCAAAATCCTCTCCTTATTCTCTACTAAATTATAACAAACTTCATATTTAATTGCAATTTTATTTTTTAACTTTTTGTAAAAATGCTTTTATTCTATCATTTTTATTATTAAAAAACTCTTTATTACTTCCATCAAATATTATTTTTCCGTTTTCTAAAAACAATATTCTATTAGCAATACTTTTAACAAAACTTATTTCATGAGAAACTATAATCATTGTTTTATTTTCACTAGCAACCATTTTAATTAAATCCAGTACTTCACCAATCATCTCGAGATCAAGTGCACTCGTAGGTTCATCAAATAAAATGATATCTGGATCCATCATTAACGTTCTAATAATAGCAACTCTTTGCTTTTGCCCTCCGGATAAACTTGATGGATAGCTTAATGCTTTATCTTTTAAACCGATTTTCTCTAAAAGCATTATGGCTTTTCTTTTTGCGCTACCCTCTCCCATAACTTTAAGTTTTACCGGTGCCAGCATCAAGTTATCCAAAACACTTAAATGATTAAACAAATTAAATTGTTGAAAAACCATTCCTATTTTTTCACGTACTAAAGATAAATTTGTTTTTTTATCTACTAAGCTAGTACCTTCAAAAACTATTTTACCACTACTTGGTGTCTCTATCATATTTAGGCATCTAAGCAAAGTACTCTTGCCACTTCCAGAAGGTCCAACAATTGCTATAATATCTCCAGTATTAACATCAAAACTTATATCTTTTAAAACTGTATTTTTTCCAAAACTTTTTTTCAAATTTTTAACACTTAGCATCTAACTTTACCTCCATTTTATTAACTAATTTAGTTAATCCTAGAGTAATAACTAAATATATTAATGCGATAATTATTAAAGGAAAGAAATAATCATAGGTCCTAGATGCAATAATATCACTTGCTTTTGTAAGTTCCATAATACCTATATAAGCTCCTGCCGATGTTTCTTTAATTAATGTAATAAACTCATTTCCTAAAGCTGGCATAACATTTCTAATTCCTTGAGGCATTATGATATATCTCATAACTTTTCTATAACTAAGACCTAAAGATAATCCAGCTTCCATTTGACCTTTATCAATCGAATTAATACCAGACCTAATAATTTCAGATACATATGCTCCAGAATTAAGTCCAAAAGCAACTATACCCACAATAACTATACTAATATCAACAGACTTAAATATAACATAATAAATTATCATTAATTGTAACAATACTGGTGTTCCTCTTATAACATTTACATACCATGTAACTACTTTATTTAATATCTTTAATTTACCATTTGTATCATGATTATGTCTTATTATTGCTATTAAAATACCAATAAAAACACCAATTAAACAAGCAAATAAGGCAATAATTAAAGTATTAAATAATCCTTCAAAAATATATTTATATCTTCCATCATAAATAATGCTTTCATAAAAACTATTATAAATATCTTTAAACATATAAACCTCTATTTTTCTGTATGTTTTATAATAAAACTATTTATTTTACCTTCATCTTTTAACTTTTGTAAAACAGTATTTATTGCATTTAATAATTCTTTATTTCCTTTTTTAACAATCATTCCATAAGAATCATTAGTTAAAGCCCCATCAAGAATTTTAATTCCATTTTTAGTTGATACAATTTCCTTCGCAGGAAGCTCATCCATAACAACACAATCAACTTTACCTGCCTTTAAATCTTCAATTGCTGCTAAATACTTCTTTTGTCTTACAATACTTGCATTCTTAAAATTATCTGTAACATATGCATCTGCAATACTTCCAAGTTGAACAGCTATTTTTTTATTACTTATACTATTTACATTATTAATGTTACTATTATTACTTACAATAACTACTTGTTTACTTACAGAATAATTAATAGAAAAATCCACATTCTTAGCTCTATCTTCACTATAACTAATGCCAGCAGCACCAAAATCAGCTTTACCTGTTTTTACTTCATTAATTATTGAATCAAAAGCAATATCTTTTACTACTAAAGTTTTACCTAAATATTTAGCAATTTCTTTTGCTATATCTACATCTACTCCTACAACTTCACCACCATCATAATATTCATATGGAGCAAATCCAGCTTCTGTAACCATTATAAGTTCATTCGTATTTTTCTTACATCCCCCAAGAGCAATTAATGCTATTAATATTATTATAACTTTTTTCATATCACACCTCTATCTTAATATTTATTATACCATTAAAATTATCTAAATAAAAGAAAAAAATTTCCTAAACGAAAAACACTTAAAATATTTATTATCTTATTAATTCTTCATAATAATTCATTATTACATCTATTCATACTTCCCAGCTTACATCTTGATAACCATTTCCTTTAAAAACTTTTGAAATGCATCATCTAAATTATATACACATGCTTGTAAGGCATAAGTCTGTAGGAAAAATTCTTAATTTACATGCTTTATAAGTATTCATTAAAATACTTCCTTGAATGATTTGGCTATAACGCTTGTTTGGCTATATATCAAGACTTTTATTTACAAAAGAAAGTATAACTTTCCTAGTTTACAAAAAAAAACTAGCAAAAAACTAGTTATATGTAAATCGCCAAAAAGCGAATGTTTGCTTGGCAGGGGCAGAGAGAATCGAACTCCCATCAAAAGTTTTGGAGACTCCTATGCTACCATTATACCATGCCCCTAAATTCTTTGGAAACAAATAGATTATAACATAATAAAAATAAAATTACTAGCATTTTTTACAAATATGTGCTTAAATATACTTATGGAAAAAAATTTTTTAAGAAAAACATATAAAGAAAAAAGAGATAATATCAAAAATAAAGATATTAAAGATAATGAAATATACAAACAAATTATTAACAATCAAAATGTATTATCAGCAAAAATCATCTTAATTTATATCTCTATAAAAAGTGAAGTTGATACATCAGAAATAATCAAACATTTTATAAACTCTAAAAAAATAGCTATACCCAAAATAATAAATAATAATATGAAATTTTGTTACATAAAGAGTTTAAATGAATTAATACCAGGAAAATATAATATACCAGAACCTATAAATAATAATTATGTTAATGATTTTGATAACACAATATGTATAGTTCCGGGTATATGTTATGATAAAGAAAATTTTCGTGTAGGTTACGGAAAAGGATACTATGATAAATTTTTAAGTAAGCATAAAATTAAAACTATTGGTTTGTGTTACAAAGAATGTCTTGTAGAAAAAATTGATACTGACAAATTTGATTATAAAATTGATGAGGTAATAACAGATTAATTATAAAAACATACACTATATTAAGGTGATATTATGCTTTTTAATTATACAAATCGAGAACTCGATTTACTTGCAAGAATTATGCGTGCAGAAGCACTTGGTGAAGGCAACCTTGGAATGTTAATGGTAGGAAATGTTGTAGCCAATAGAGTTTTAGCAGATTGTTTAACTTTTAAAAATGTTGATAGTATTTATGATGCAATTTACCAACCTAATCAATTCACCGGAGTAAATTCTTCACTATTTAACGCAACAGCCACAACTTTAGAAAAACAATTAGCACAAAGAATAGTGCGTGGAGAATACTATCATCCAGCCACTAATGCCTTATGGTTTTATTCCCCCACTAAAGGAGCATCTTGTAAACAAACTTGGTACAATCAAGATCTAGCAGGAAGGTATAAAAGCCATTGTTTTTATGTTCCAGATTCAGGAATATGTACAAAAATCCATTAATCTTGGCATAATTTAACAAATAATGTATAATAATGAATAAGGAGCGATTACTATGTTTTATTCTTATTGTATATTATTTTTTATTTTCTCATTTCTAGGTTGGGTAATGGAAGTAACATTAACACTCATTACAGACAAAAAATTTGTAAATCGAGGATTTTTACTTGGACCTTGTTGTCCAATATATGGATGCGGATGTCTTTTACTAAATTTATTATTACAAAACTATGTGAATAACATTATAGTATTATTTATTTTAACAATGTTTACATGTTCATTACTCGAATATATAACAAGTTTTTTAATGGAAAAAATATTCAAACTTAGATGGTGGGATTATTCTCAAATGAGATTTAATATAAATGGAAGAATTTGTTTAGAAACAATGACACCATTTTCTATACTCGGCGTACTTGCTATAAAATATGCAACACCATTTTTTATAACAAACATTAACAAATTATCAGAAAAAACAATTTTAATTATATCCATTATTTTAATAACTTTATTTATTATTGATGTTATTATTTCTTTAATAATTGTATTTAAATTAAAATTTGTATCTAAAAACATTAAAAAGGATTCAACACTAGATATTAAAAATGCTATAAAGAAATTCATAAAAAATGATTTCTATGTTTATGAAAGAATAATAGAATCATTTCCAAATCTTACAAAAAGCCTAAAAGAAAAAGCTTTGAAACTAAAAAAGAAACCCAAAATTACAAAATGATTTTGGGTTATTTTAATTCTCCAATAATACTAACAAAAAATTCTTTGTTCCACATATCTAAAGAATGAACATCTTTTATATCTCTTAATATTATATTTTTAATTAGAATATTCAGTTAATTTTTGTTTAGTAATTTTTGAAGTAATTACCATATTTTAACCTGTAAATACCATTTGGCAAAAACAATGATTATTACAAAAAAACTACTGTTATGGTAACAATAGTTTTTGTCCTATACTTAATGTATTAGATGTAATATTATTTAATTTTTTTAAAGCATCAACAGTAGTTCCATATTCACGAGCAATACTATATAAGCTATCTCCTTTTTGGACTGTATATACTACATTATCTTTAGTAGTATCACCACTTGGCAACTTAAGCACTTGACCTATACTTAAATTATTCGATGTTAAATTGTTAATATATTTTAACTTATCAACAGTGGTACCATAAATTCTAGCAATACTATATAAATTATCACCACTTTTAACAGTATATGTATTTTCTTTTTTATTTTCTTCCCCAGGTATTTTGAGTATTTGACCAATTGCAAGTGAATCAGTTGTAATATTATTTAATGATTTTAAGTTATCCACAGTTGTATTAAACTTTCTGGCTATGCTATATAAAGTATCTCCTTTTTGAACTGCATATTCATCACTTTCTTTTTCAGAAATTTTACCAGGAATTATTAAATTTTGACCTATACTTAATAAATTACTTGATAAGTTATTCGCTTCTTTTAATTCAGAAACAGATACCCCAAACTTTTTTGAAATACTCCATAAACTATCACCACTTTTAACAGTATAGTAATTTGAATCAATCGGAGCAACATATTTACCCCCGGCATATTCCACAATTGCTTTAGTTACAGCTTCAGCCAAGTTTTCCCAATTGTTTTTAAGTTGTGAAACATCATCACCATCAGAATCAGCAAATCCATATTCCACAATTACTGTTTCATTATTCGGAGTATCACGCATTATATAGTAATAATCTTTCGCCGGATTACTTGGAAGTCTTCTTTGATAATATTTTCTAACATTTTGACCAGCATTTTCAAACTCTTTAGCAATTTTCTTAGCAAAAGTGTCATTATTCCTCAAAGCATATATTACTTCTGCTCCATCGCCACCACAAAGTTAGCTCTCTCGAAGATTACTGCATTTTACTTATAAATTATAATTGGTGTAATCTTTATTAAAGGTCCATTTTCATAAATAATTGCATCCTTTAGCGAATCTTTTGGCATTTGTCTTCTAATGGATCTATTTAATTTAAAAACTTCTTTAGCCAAATCATATATTTCTATTTCATCTTCAGTATTATAGATTTTGTCTATTCTTCCAATTATAGTTATTTCACTATCTAAATTATCTAGAAAATCATCTCTATTTCCAATAATACATGCCGATTTTAAACTCAAATTAAATATATAATTGGAATCTAATTCTAATAATATTGGAATATTATCGCTTTCTTTAATAAAAGCCATTTTTTCTCTATCATCATCTGACATAGGCATCATATTAAATAAAGCGGTATTCTTTGCTAAAGAATTTATGATTTCCATATTTTCTCCCATTTCTGGCATTGTCATTTTTCCATTAAGAACTATTAATTTATCTCTATCTTCTGTTTCTATATCATTTCCATCATAATTAATAGCATTTTTATTATCAAATGACCAATTAATAAAGTTTTCCAAAGGATTAGCATTGACTGTGTAATTTTTTGAACTCTTTTCATTTAATTTTGTTCCCGTTTTAGCTAATTTAAAATCTATACCTCCATCAACTTCAGTTGTCCTTTCATAGCTATTAGAAGTTTCAATTTTTGATAATTCAGGTATCTGACTTATATACGAATTCATTCTATTGTCGTCACAATAAATATAATCTCTAAACTTTTGCATCATTATCACCTCTTACTTGATTATACATTTTTCAAATCAAATTAACAATGCTAGTCATTCCTCTTTTTTATAATTATCTCATCTATCATTTTCTTTAGTGCATTTAAGTTCTGTATAGTTTGAGAGACATTATCCAAATTCGTTGGTATAAGATTAGTATTCATTAATGCCACTTCAGAATCTTTTATACAAAACTCTGCATATTTCTTATTTGAAAAATTGATAGCATCAGCTAAACAGTTTATATTACCATTTTTAAGATTATTTAAATAGTAATCACATTTTTTATAATCATCAGTCAAATCTTTCATTTCTTTTTCTTTTAAAATTTCATTCATGATATTCTACTCCTTTCATTACTTAAAGAATATCATAAATCTACTTTTCAAAAGTGTCAAATTTAGGTCATTTTTGTGTCATAAAAATGCAAAAAAGATCCCACTAGATGAATAGTGAGGTCTTACTTATTTACTATATTGATTCTTACCTTTTCTACCATAAGGATTACGAGCTACATTTAAATTTTTATAAGTAAAAGTATTATCAGATATAATTCCATACTTATATTGTATTGTTATAACTCTATCCTTATCAATAACTATTCGATCTATTAATGAATGAATTAATTCTCTTTTTGGCTTATTTAAATCTAATAGTTTTTTTATTTTTTTAGTATAATCAGGTAATTCATTTAATTTGCATTTTACTTCATATTTTCTTATTTGATTATTATCTATACTTAAATTTATTTCTTTTAATTTTTCTTCATATGGTCTTGCTAACTCCTTATAAGTATCACTTGTAATAATTCCATTATATTTATCTTCATATAAAGAAGTTAATCTCTTAGTTATATCTTCTTTTTCACTTAATAATTTATTAATATTATTATCTAATGTTCTTGTTTGTTTTTGTACTTCTTGTTGTACTGTCTTATTAAGTTCTTTTATATCTAACTTTTCTAATTGTTTAGAAATATCTTTAGTAAACTTTTCCATTATTTGATCTTCTAAATAATTATATGGAAAGAAATGAGACTCACATTGTTCTCTAATTGGATCTCTGGCATATCTATTACAATTAACAGTCCAATAATCATGATTTTTTCTATATAATACGCTTAATCTATTACCACATTCTTTGCAAAATAATTTACCTTCAAATATTCTTTTTTCTCTTCTATTTTTGGGTTGAACATCTTTAGTATTTTGTTTTATCAATTTAGATATATATTCAAAAGTATCTTTATCCACTAATGGTTCATGTGTATTTTCAACAATCATCCACTGGCTCTTATCAAGTGATATTTTCTTTTTTGACTTATAATTAACCTTTGTTTGAGTATGTTGAATCATATCTCCAGTATAAATTCTATTTGACAAAATTTTCTTAATTGAAGAAATATTCCATACATCTCTGTTAATTAATCTAATTGAATATTTAGTACCTTTATAACCACTTGGTGTTGGATAACCTTTTTCATTTAACATAGTTGCTATTCTAGATGGACCTATTCCATTCTTTCTCCACTCAAATATTTTCTTAACTATTGAAGCAGTTTCTGGATTAGGTATTAAATGTCCTTTATCATCAGGATCTCTCATATATCCAAAACATGGTAAACTACCTACAAACTTTCCATTTTTTCTTTTTTCATTTAATACATTTCTAATCTTAATAGAATTTTGTTTACTATAGTAATCATTACAAGCCATTATAAATGTTGAAGAATCATTACTAGCTTGATTCTTAAAACTATCATAGGCTTCAAGTATAGAAATAAACCTAATATTATTTTCAGGAAAAAATGTTTCTGTATAATATCCCGTCATAACATGATCCCTACCTAGTCTAGATAAATCTTTAACTACAACACAATTTATTTTATTATTTTTTATATCGTCAAGTAACCTTTGAAAACCAGGTCTTTCAAAATCAGTTCCAGAAAAACCATCATCAACATATTCTCCTACTAAATTAAAATTATTATTCTTAACATAATCCCTTAATAATTCTTTTTGATTAATTACACTTTCACTATCAGATTCATATTTCTTTTCTTTATCTTCTTGAGATAATCTTATATAGATTCCAGTATTGAAATCTTTACCCATTAAGTTATTATTCATTTACCCTCGTTCTACTTAATTGGGTATTAAGACAAATGAATGATAACATCATTAAAGGAAATATGCAAATCATTAATTTGCTACTTCTCCTTTTTCTTCTTTAATTATCTCTTCGATTAAATACTCTAAAATAAGATCTTTAAATGAAATTTTATTCAAATAGGCTCCTTCCATAATTAAACCACCTATTTAAACTTATGATTAAAATTAATTTTTTATCATACATATATCAACTTCCTTTCCTAATTAATTTATTTAAATTTATTATTATATTTGATTTATAATATTAATATT
>OLPV01000043.1_pt1 | contig 120866 bp, 120 predicted proteins | sample 1671961 | NCBI WGS metagenome assembly OLPV01 (sample SAMEA3136630, study PRJEB25190) | human gut metagenome | biome: human gut; feature: human-associated habitat; material: faeces | place: Austria | collected 2013 | reverse complement strand
AGGTCCGTCAGTTCTTGGATGCCCGTGGTTGCCGCCGCGGGCATTCTCTTTTGCTGCTTGCATTGCCTTTCCTTTCTTCTCGTTGCGACAACCGGACGGGAACACGCGGGACATGGGGCTTCGTCAATTGGGTCTAATCTCCGAAGCAGATGCGTTAAGGCTGAACAGCAAAGAGAAAAGGAGGTTTCGTGTTCGCCGCGTGCTCCTATCCGGTTGTCAATGTTCGCTGCGCTTCTGCGCCTTACTTCTCCCCGAACAGCTCGGGGAACTCCCGCGAGAGGTTGATCAGCCACCGTCTCCCGTCCTTGGCTGCGTGGCGGTATGTGCCGTCCTGGCACTTGCGCCTGACCATGTTGGACTGGGACTTGGTGGGCTGGTCGGTCGCGTAGAGGAGCCTTGCCGCCTCCTCCGCCGTGGCTATGAGGTCCATTGGGGTGCTCCTTACTCCAAGAGGTAGTCCAGAGTTGCGTCCTTGCAGAACTCTTTTTGAATTGCCTTTGCTTCCTCCACTGTCATCGGCACCTTGCCGTTGATCTTCATGGAGAAGTTGCCCATAGACATACCGAGCTTTTTACTTACGTCGTCATAGGTAGCTCCGACGCGCTTCAACTCCGCTTTCATGTTCTGGTAAGTCATCATCCCTCCTTTACGAAACTTCGTAACCAACAGCTAGAACTATATACGAGCTTTCGTAAGTTGGCAACCACATATTTACGAGATATCGAGATTTTCGTAAAATCGGTTACGAAAGATCAGAGGAGGAGATCATGGGAAACATCGAATCCGCGATACGCGAATTGATAAAAGAGAAGTACGGCTCGGTGCCGAAGTTCGCCAAAGAGCTTGGATTGCCCGCCAGCTCTATATACAGCTCATTGGACAGGGGCATAGCGAACACGAGGACGGAGCTTTCGGACAAGATTTACCGCGCCTTAAACATTGATTGGGACACGGCGAAGCTAGGCGACGATTACACGTGCCTCAAGCTGAAGAGCGCGACTAAGTCCACGGCCATGGTTGAAGTGCCGCTGTACGGCGCTATAGCGGCTGGAACGCCCATAGAGATGGTGGAAGTGGAGGACACGCAACCTATACCTGTCCAGCTGCACGAGCGGTACCCCGACTCGTTCCTACTCAAGGTGGAGGGCGATTCCATGGACAGGATCCTTCCCAACGGCTGCTTCGCGCTGATCGACCCCTGCGACGACGTGACGCACGACGGCGACCCGTACGCCGTGTGCGTGAACGGCTACGACGCGACGATCAAGCGCGTGAGGAAGCTCAACAACGGGTTCGAGCTGGTGCCAGACTCGAACGACCCGACGTACCGACCCCAGACGTTCAACTACAACGAGCCGGGCACGCAGACCATCACCGTGATAGGCCGCGTCGTCTACTACGTGCTGCCGTTCGATTGGGAGTTCTAGCCATGAAGTTCATACCGTCTTTTCTAAGCAAAAACAAATCCGACGCGAGCCGCAGCAACGGAGTGATAACGTTTTTCGACGTCGAAACGCCGAATAGGCACAACGACCGTATTTGCTCGATCGGCGTAACCCAAACCGACATGCGCGGTCGCATCGTCAACAAGGCATCGCATCTAGTAAACCCAGAAGCGGGATTCGACGACGTGTGCATGCGCGTCCATGGCATAACCGCAGCCGATGTAAGAAATTCTCCAACCTTCCCCGAGCTTTGGGATGTGTCCTTGCGCTCCGTGTTCGCCGACACATTGCTCGTCGCTCACAACGCGGCGTTCGATTTGTCGGTGATTTGGAAGGATTTAGATAACTACGGGCTTGAGATTCCGAAGCTCGAATACGCTTGCACCCTTACCATGATGAAGCAAAGGCATCCCGGATTGAGCAGCTACAAGCTCCAAGACGTCTGCGCCTACTACGGATTGAGCATGGGCAGGCACCACGATTCATTTGCCGACGCCGCCGCATGCAGGGACATCTTTTGGGCGATGGTCGAGGAGGCTGACGAGCTTCCCGCATTCGCTTCCTACGAATATGCCGGCTCGACGCACGAGGTGATGCATAGCGCATTCCATCGCGTCTCAGCGAAAACGACTGCGCTCCAAATAGTGAAAAGCATCGCCGAAAAGGCTGTTGAAGACGATGTCATATCGCTCGACGAGGCAAGCAAGCTGTACTGCATGCTGAAAATCCTCCCCGAAGCATCGGAAGACAAGACCATAAGACCGATCTTCAGCATGCTCGAGCGGGCGATAGCCGATGGAGAGGTCGACCAAAACGAATCACTCGAGATCGGGAGGGTCTTGAAGCATTTCATCGATCCGGTTGCCTCCGATGGAGATGAAGGCGACATCGAATTCGTCGGAAAAAGCTTCGTCCTCACAGGAAATTTCGAGCACGGCACCAAGGACAGCGTAGCTTCGATGATCGAGTCTCGCGGCGGCGTTTTGCTAAAGAGCGTTACGAAGAAATGCGATTACGTGGTCGTCGGCGGTTTCGGCAACGAGAGCTGGTCTATGGGCAATTACGGATCAAAAGTGAAAAAGGCATTGGACTGGCAGGCAAAGGGCGTTCCCGTTCGAATCGTGTCCGAGCAAGAACTGTTCGATGCGCTTTAGCGGTTGCCGCGCGGCCCAACCGCTCGCTTAACAAAAGAAGCGCGCCCCGAGCAGCTTGGCGGCAGAGTCGGGGCGCTTGACCTCCCAAGCAAGGAAGGACAGGTGCATCATACCATGAAGGTGACGGGTTCTTTCGTCCAACAGCTAGACAAGTCCAAGGCGCGCGGCAGGTGCAAGGACTGGCGGCTGTTCGTGTCCACCGAGCGCGGCCGCAGGAGCAGGCGGTTCAAGGGCACCTACTCCGACGCGCAGAAGGCTCTCGAAGCGTACGCCTCCGAGCTTGCCGACCAAGTGGAGTGCGCGGACACGTTCGCGGCTTACGCGGAGAACTGGCGGGCATGGCGCGAGGCTTCGGGTCGCTACGCCCCGGGAACGTGCGCCAACGACAGGCGGTGCGTGAACGCGCTGCTGCGCTCCCCCATAGCCGCCATGCGCATGGACGAGGTGGACGCGGAGTCGTGCCGCGCCGCCCTGCTGTGGGTGCGGGACAACGCGGAGCGCGTGGACAGGCTCTCGGGCACGTCGCTGTCCAAGATACACAGCTGCCTGCGCACCATAGCGCGGCAAGCCTACCGAGACGGGCGCATATCGCGCGACCCCATGGAGTTCGTGGAGCCGCCGAAGCTGGACACGAAGGAGCGCGGGCACCTGACCCCCGAGCAGATGGAGTCCCTGCTGGACATGCTCGACGCGATGCCCATGGACGGGCGGGTGATGGCGGTCATGCTGATAGTCCAGCTGGGGCTGCGCCGCGGGGAAGCCTGCGCCCTCATGGACTCCGACGTGCGCAACGGGGTGGCGCACGTCCACTTGGCGGTGAAGGAGCGCGACGGCACGGTAGGCGAGCCCAAGTCCAAGGCGGGCGTGCGCTACGTCCCCATGCCGCCGCGCCTGGAATCCCAAGTGAGGAGCTGGCGGCGCGTCCGCGAGTCCAAAGGCTACGGGACGGCTCCCACCCTCGCATGCAACACGCAGGGCGGCACGCTGCGCCCCCAGCTGCTGCAGAGATGGTGGACGGGCGACGCGAAGCACAACGGCGTGAGCGCGTCCCTCGGATGCGAGGGCATAACCTTGCACCAGTTGCGCCACTCTAACATTTCCATGATGGCGCGGTACATGTCGCCCTACGATCTGCAGCAGTACGCGGGATGGTCTAGCATAGAGCCAGCCAAGATATACGTGCATAAAGACATGGCCAAGGTGTCCGCCGCCGTGCACGAGGCGTGGTCAGGAGTGCCAAAAAAGTGCCAAAAAGAAAACAGGTCAAAAGCTTAAGCCTCTGACCTGCGATTTCGATGGTCGGGTTGACAGGATTTGAACCTGCGACCCCTTGACCCCCAGTCAAGTGCGCTACCAAACTGCGCCACAACCCGATTAATGTTTTCACGCTTTCGCGCTGCAACGGTTAGTTATCTTACTTGTAAGTCCGAAACAATTCAAGACATTTTTTCAGTTGATGAAGTTTTCCACACATCATCGATTCAAAAGCGCTCTTAAGAACCGCCGCACGGATAAATCCCCCGAAACAGAATCCAAACGAGCATACTCCCCCAGCAGCAATCCCAAATCGCGAAGACGCGCGCTGTGGCGACCGCGCAAAGCAGCAGCCATGTTACCAACACGGTAACAAACAGGACAAATAAGAAAACCCCGAGCACCCAAGCGATCCGCATTGGTATGATCGTAGTGTTGGTTTTCGGCAGCACGAATAATGCCGAATCATGTCCATAAGGATCATCTACAAAAGCTTGCTCTTGCTTATTAGTAGTGTTTCCTGTTAAGATGGATGTATACCGAAACCATAAGAGAGGATGGTTGCAATGGCAGATCCTAAGTTTTATCAGTGCGAAGTTTGTGGCAATGTCGTTTACCAGGCATGCGAAGGCGGCGGCACGATGGTTTGCTGCGGCAAGCCGATGACCGAACTTGTCCCCAACCCTGCTGAGTTCTCCGCTGAAAAGCACAAGCCCGTTACCACCATCGAGGGCGACACCCTTACTATTCGCTGCGGCGAGGCAGACCACCCCATGACCGCCGAGCATTCCATTCGCTGGATGGCTGTCACCGCACCGGGCATCTGCGCCTTCAAGGTTCCTACCGACGAGCCCGAGGTGTTCTTCGGCATCAGTGAAGCTGCTCCTTTGAAGGCCTTCGCCTACTGCAACAAGCACGGCCTGTGGGAGACCGACATCGTCGATCCGCGCTAATCCCGCGAACAACACAACCAGGTGCGAACCATTCGCATCGCACTCAGAAAGAAAGAAAGGGGCCGCAAGGCCCCTTTCTGATTTATATGAACCGGACGATTACTCGGCACCCTTAACCTTGCGAGCGATGCGGTTGGCAACCGACATTTCCTCGCGTTTGTCGGGACCCCAAAAGCTAATAGCCACCATCCCTGGACCAACATGACTGCCGATAACCGGCCCCACCGCGTGCTCAACAAAGATAGGTTCTTCCTTCTTCGACTCCTTCAGCACAAGCTCCTCGAGCTTCTTGACGTCCTTCGGAGCCTCAGCTGAACCAATGATCACATAAGGATTGTCCTCGGTGAGCTCTGCCTTCTGAGCGAAGAATTCAGCCAGTTGCTTCAAACCCTTCTTCCTGCCACGAGCAATGCCCTTGATCTGCAGAGTTCCGTCAATCGCGATGAACAACAGTGGCTTCACATCTAGCTTGGAACCCGCGAAAGCCACAGAGCTGGGAATACGACCGCCACGACGAAGGCTTTCAAGGTCGTCAACCATGAAGTACACGTGCACGAAGTACTGCGCCTCGGTTGCCCAGTCAGCAAGCTCCTTGGCACTCATACCACGCTCATGCTGACGCAACGCTTCGAAGATAAGCAAAGCCTCACCCGTCGACGCCTGGTGGGTATCGACAACGTACAGCTCGGCTTCGGGATGCTCCTCGAGCACCATATCGCGCACGCGAAGCACCTGGTCGAAGTGGCCCGACAAACCAGACGAGAACGACAGATATACCGTGGGCCTACCCGATTCGATGCATTTCTCGAACATGTCCTTCATCAGCTGGAACGGAGCACCTGCGGTAGTAGGCTGCTCGCCCTTGCTCATGCGCTCATAGAACTCATGCGAAGTGGATGTCTGCCAAAGATCGTCAAGAGCTTCCTCGGTACCGAAGTAGTACGGAAAGCTGATAAGACCGACATTCTCGCGATTTACCACATCAAAAGGCAGGTCACAGCAAGAATCAATGAGGAGGTTGCAAGTTGAACCGATCATTGGTTCTCCTTTCAGTTGGACTCGGAAAGAGAAACGGCTTTGGACAGGATCTCGTCGGCCAAAACACGCTTGGTCATAACGGGAAGCGACTCAACAACATCAACGCCATCGGCCTTGAAGACGAACGAGGCACGGTTGTCGTCGGCCCCGAAACCCTTGCCTTCGCTCACATCGTTGGCGACGATCATGTCAGCACCCTTCTCGTTGAGCTTCTTGGTTGCGTTGGCGATGACATCGTCGGTTTCAGCAGCAAACCCGATAACCACCTGATCGCCCTTCTGATGAGCGAGGGTTTTCAGGATATCTGGGTTCTGCGTCAGCTCGATGTTGGCCAATTGGGCATCGTCACGGCCCTTCTTGAGCTTACGATCGCTCACATGAGCGGGGCGCATATCGGAAACCGCAGCTGTGAAGATGGCGATATCGCACTGCGGAAAGAACGCCGCACTTGCCTGCATCATCTCGAGAGCAGTCTGAACGCGATGAACCTCGACGCCTTCGGGGTTTGCCAACTCCACCGGACCGGAAACAAGAACGACGTCCGCACCGCGTTCCTGCGCAGCGGCGGCAATTGCGAACCCCATCTTGCCTGTAGAGGGATTGGAGATGTAGCGCACAGGATCGATAGGCTCACGCGTGGGGCCCGCGGTAATCAAAACACGCTTTCCCTGTAGGTCGCGCTCAAACGAGGATATTTCTTCCTGGCCGTCCTCGAGAACCGTCATAATAGTCGACACGATGTCCTCGACCGGAGCAAGCTTACCCTTGCCGGTATCGCCGCAGGCAAGATAGCCGTCAGCCGCCTCGACGATTTTGACGCCGCGAGCAGCGAGCGTGGCAAGGTTAGCCTGATTGGCAGCGCTTTCGTACATGTTCACGTTCATTGCCGGAGCCACGATCAAAGGCGATGTGCAGGCCATAACCGTCGTCGTCAGCAAATCATCGGCAATGCCATGCGCGATTTTTCCAATGACGTTTGCGGTACAAGGAGCGATGCAGAACACATCGGCCTCTTTGGCAAGCGAAATGTGATGAATGGGATCGCCGGGATTGTCAAACAAACCCAAACCCACCGGTTCGCGCGTAAGGGAGCGGAACAGGGAGGGGTCGATGAAATGCGTGGCATGCTCGGTCATAACGACCTTCACGCGAATGCCCTGCTTCTGAAGGCCGCGAATGACCTCGCAAGACTTATAAATGGAAACCCCGCCCGTCACACCCAAAAGAACGGTTTTAACAGCAGCATTTTCATCTGCGCCGATACGATGATCGGCCGTTTGCTGAATGTTGCCCATAACGTGCGACCTTTCAACGATAAGACGGACATAACTACATTATTGGGCAATGATACCCCAGATCTCCTACAGCGTGGCAGCGAACGGCACACCGTCAATGCTGGGAAACGGGGCCTGAGAAAGCATCGCCGCAACTTCGTCGCCGGCACCCGTGCGACCCATGCTTCGATCGGAGATCTTATTCAAAACCTCGCGCAGATCGGTCGGAAGGTTGTCAGCGAATTCAAGTTGCTCCCCCGTTTCCGGATGCGGGAAACGCAGGCGGAACGAATGAAGGAACTGACGCTGGCAGCCAAGATCGGCGGACTCGTATCGCGGTTTGCTGCCCGTGTACATAAACTCACCAACCAACGGATGGCGTGTGTATTCCATATGCACGCGAATTTGATGGGTGCGGCCAGTAAACAACTTGCAATCGATAAGCGTGTAGCCGTCATCTTTGGAATGCGCCTCGAATCGCTCGAGAACGCGAAACGTGGTGATGGCATCACGCGCCGAAGGGGTGTCGCGAACAGCCATACGCGTGCGATCTTTGGCAGATCGGGCAATAGGCGCATCGATCATGCCAGTGTCGCGCGCGATGATGCCATGAACGAGCGCAAGATAGTGGCGATCAACCGTACGATCTTGGATGGCCTCCATAAGGGCATAACCGGTTGGGTCGTCCTTCGCAGCAAGCATAAGACCAGACGTATCCATGTCAAGGCGATGAACGATACCGAGACGGTCATCCTCGCCCTGAACGTTTGCCAGATTATCGACGCCACAATGGTAAATAAGGGCATTCACCAAAGTGCCGTCAAGATGATCGACCGACGGATGGCAAACCAACCCAACCTGCTTCGAAAGAACCAGCAGATGCTCGTCCTCGAAGCGAATATCAAGATCGATGGGCTCGCCACGCAAAGCCGTAGGAACCGGCGTCTCTTCAAGCTCGTAAACAATGACGTCGCCGGACTTCACGGTTTGCTTCTTTGACGCGGGATTGCCCGCAACAAGCACATGTCCGTTCTCGATGGCCTTGGCTGCGGCGCTGCGGCTGGGATAACAGCCGCGCTCGCCCAGAACAGCGTCAAGGCGTTTGCCGGCATCGAGCACGTCGGCAATATGAACACGAGAAACGGCCATCTACTTATTCCCTTCCTGATCGCGCCTCGTTTTATCGGCTTTCGCCGCTTCTTTATCGGATTCGTCGCCCTTCGAGAAATCAACGATAAGCCCAATGATCAATATGACGAACCCGCAAGTAACGCCGATATCGGCCACATTGAACACCGGGAACTCGAAGAATGCGAACTCGATGAAATCGACGACATAGCCCAAGAGGAAGCGATCGATTGCATTGCCAATACCTCCCGCGACGACAAGAGCGAAACCAACGGTTTCGAACAAGTTCATGTGCTTAGAGGCAATGAAGAAATAGATGCTTGCAATGAGGCACACCGCAAGCGAGAAAACACCAAGGGCAAAGGTGGAATCGGAGAAGATCCCCCACGCGCCGCCGGTGTTATGAATCAAGCGAAAATCGAACAAGCCAAGCACCGGGCCGAAGACGACACGGCCAACGACGCCGCCATGGAACTGGGCTTTGATAAATGCATCTAGAGCAACCCAAGCCGCCGCCAAAACAACGAACAGCACGCGCTTGTTGCGCGTGCTGCACGAAAGATCCGCCTGCGCGTCTGATGCGCAGGCGTTCTTCTCGATGGTCTCAAGCTGTTCGTTTGCGAGCTCCTGTTCGGGCTTCACGTTCACGTTCCTTGCCTAATCGGTTGATAATGAGCCGGCCGCGCTTATTCAGCGGGCTCTTCGAAACCGATCTCGTCAAGAGCGTCGCCGCAACGCTTGCACACATGAGGATGGCGCTTGTTACCGCCAAGCTCGCGATAATTCCAGCAACGCGGGCACTTCTCGCCTTCGGCCTGCTTGATAGCAACAGAAATCTCATCGGCGACCTGATACTGGACGCCGGAGATAACGCAAAGTTCCTCGAACTGCTCGTCGGTCATGCCGGCAAGCACGTCAAGCACCTCTTGCGGGGCAGAAACAACCGCAGCTGCCTCTTGGCTCTTGTTGATTGCCTTGGCAGCACGAGCGTCCTCGAGGGCCTTAAGGACAGCATCGCGAACCTCAAGGACAACGGCAAAGGACTCGTTGATTGCCTCGGGAGCACCCTCGGGAATCGCAGGCACGAAATCGGCATCGGTGGGCCAACCGGCAAGCTGAACGCTTTCGGGACGACCCTCACGCTGCAGAGCAGCCTTCGGGAAGTTCTCCCAAACCTCGTCGGTGGTGAACGAAAGGATGGGCGAGAGAATGCGCACCATAACCTCAAGAACATTCATCATGACGGTCTGAGCAGCACGACGTGCCACGGAATTCGGAGCGTCGGAATACAGGCGGTCCTTGCTTGCCTCCATGTAAACAGCCGAAAGGTCGTTGACAACGAAATCGTAAACAGCGCGGTACACGTTATGGAAACGATAATCCTCATAAGCCTTCTGAACGTTGCGCAGAAGTTCCTGGGTCTTCACCATCATCCACTGATCGACAGGGACAAGGGCGTTCCAGTCGGTTACGGCATCCTTGGCGTCGTCGAAGTCGTAGACGTTTGCAAGCAGGAAGCGGAACGTGTTGCGGAAACGACGATACGTGCCAGCGACCTGGTTAAGGATGTCGTCGGAGATGCGAACATCCTGGGAATAGTCAACGCTGGAAACCCACAAACGCAGGACGTCAGCGCCGTACTTGCCCGTGACATCAGCGGGATCGACTCCGTTGCCCTTGGACTTGGACATCTTCTCGCCGTTTTCATCAACAGTGAAGCCGCAGTGCATAACGGCCTTGTACGGAGGCTCGCCGTACGCGCCCACGGAAGTGAGCAGCGAAGACTGGAACCAACCACGATGCTGATCGGAGCCCTCAAGGTACATGTCGGCAGGCCACACAAGGCCCTCGTTGGCACGATGGCGCAAAACGCTGTTATGGGTAACGCCGCTCTCCCACCAAACATCAAGGATGTCCTTTTCGGGCTTCAGCTCGGTGCAACCGCACTTCTCGCAGTGGGTGCCTTCGGGAAGGTACTCGCTCGGCTGCTTGGTGAACCAAGCATCGGCGCCTTCGTTGTAGAACAGGTCGATGACAGCATCGAAGGTTTCCTCGGTGGCCACGATCTCGCCGCATTCGGCGCAGCGGAACACCGGGATGGGCACGCCCCACGAGCGCTGGCGCGAAATGCACCAGTCGGGACGGTCGGCAACCATGGAGCCGATACGGTTGGAAGCCCACTCAGGGATCCAACGAACCTTGTTGTTGATGGCGTCAAGGGCCTTGTCGCGCAGGCCGGTCTTGTCCATGCTGACGAACCACTGGTCGGTAGCACGGAAAATGACAGGTTCGTGGCAACGCCAGCAGTGCGGATAGCTGTGGTTGATCTTCAGCTCGCCTGCAAGGGTGCCCTTCTCTCGAAGCCACTCGATGATGACAGGATTGGCGTCGTCGGTGTCAAGGCCGGCGAACGGACCGCCGTCCTTGGTGAGCTTGCCGTCGTCGTCGACGGGCATGAGAGTCTCGACACCGTCGAACTTAGATGCGACCAGGTAGTCGTCCTGACCATGACCAGGAGCGGTATGAACGCAGCCGGTGCCGTCCTCAAGCGTGACATGATCGCCGTAGATGATGACGCCCTTCTTCTCGGGGAAGATCGGACGCTCGTAGGTCATGTAGGCGAAATCGACGCCCTTCATGGTGACAGGCTCGCCATCGGCGCCCTTCATGATGTCGAAGGAATCCCACTCGCACTTGCCGGCAACCTGCCCGACCAGGTCCAAAGCCATGACCATCTGAGCGCCCTGAGCGGTGACCAAGCAGTAATCGGCATCGGGGGCAAGGCTGACCGCGGTGTTCGCAGGAAGCGTCCACGGCGTGGTGGTCCAAATCAGGACAAAGACGTCGCCCGTAGCGCCAGCCTCGGCGAATGCCTTGGGCATTTCGTGCATCTTGAAACGCACGAAAATAGAAGGCGACACTTCATCGCCGTACTCGATTTCAGCCTCGGCCAGTGCCGTGTGGCAATGTTTGCACCAGTGAATGGGCTTGCTGCCACGATAGATCTGGCCGTCGAGGTACATCTGCTTGAAGATCTCAACGTTGCCGGCCTCGAAGTTGGGCTGGAACGTGAGATAGGGATGATCCCAATCGGCGTTGACACCCAAGCGCTTGAAGCCGTTGCGCTGAATGTTCACGTACTTCTCGGCCCACTCGTGGCAAAGACGGCGAAGCGTGGGCTGATCGATTTTGGCCATTTTCTCGGGGCCGAGCTTCTCCTCGACCATGTGCTCGATAGGCTGGCCATGGCAGTCCCAACCGGGAACATACGGAGTATAGAAGCCGCGCTGAGCATGGCTTTTGATAACGAAGTCCTTCAGGATCTTGTTGAAGGCGTGGCCAATGTGGATGGGGCCGTTGGCATACGGAGGACCATCATGCAAAACGAACGGCTTGCCGTCCTTATTCTTCTCGAGAACCTTCCAATACAGGTGCTCCTCTTCCCACTTGGCCAAACGCTCGGGCTCCCTGGAAGGGAGGTTAGCCTTCATCGCGAAATCGGTCTGGGGAAGGTTCATGGTGCTTTTATACGAGTTAGCCACTGAACGCCTTTCCTTCGATACCTTTAAGCGGCGCGAAACGCACGCATACTCCTTGTTTGCAACTGAACCAGTATATGCGAAATGCCCTGCAACCTCGGATAGTTAAGATCACATTCCAAAATTGTGACACAGGGACGCACGCGGTTATAATCGGGGCATATTCCACAAGGAGAAACGAAAGACGAGGAAGGCTCAGCCATGAATTTCGAGATCGTCACCGACTCCAGCAGCAACCTCCTTGACGAGACAATCGGCCGATTCGGCTTGCACATTCTGCCACTCACCTTCATGATCGACGGTCAGCAACGCCAAAGCTTCGTGAAAGGCGAGAAATCCGATCTGAAGCAGTTCTACACGATGATGCGCGAAGGCAAGGTCATCACCACCTCGCTTCCGAACATGTCCGACTCCGAAATCCTTTTAAGGTCGCTTCTGGAAGCGGGCCGCGATGCTCTCTACCTTGGGTTCTCCTCGGGTCTTTCAGGCACCTACCAGGCCATTGCGCTTCTTCTTGACAACCTTGCCGCCGAATTCCCCGAACGACGCGTCATGCATGTCGATACCCTTGCCGCATCGGGCGGCGAAGGCCTTCTGGTATACAAAGCCGCGCAAATGGCGCAAGCCGGAGCAAGCATCGAAGAAACACGTCAATGGGTTGAAGACAACAAGTTGAAGCTTGCGCATTGGTTCACTGTCGACGATCTGATGTTCCTGTTCCGTGGCGGGCGCGTGACGCGCACCTCGGCCTGGGCGGGAACCATGCTCAACATCAAGCCGGTCATGCACGTCGATAACGACGGCCACCTGATTCCGCTAGAAAAGGTGATGGGCCGCAAGAAGTCCATCTTGGGGATGCTCAAGCATATGGAAAAAACTGCCGACGCGCCGATCAGCGAGCAAACTGTTTTCATCACGCACGGAGATTGCCTGGAAGACGCGGAATTCCTACGCGACAAGATCGCCGAGAAATTCGGTGTGACCGACATCCATATCAACTACGTCGACCCCGTGATCGGCGCTCACTCGGGCCCTGGCACCCTTGCGCTGTTCTTCATGGCAAGCCACCGCTAGCAGTTGCGAAGAAACGCGTCACGACGCCCGACGGCAAGGCTTCGCCGAATGCTACTTGTAATCGGCCGGATTCTTCGCAGCGCTGCCCGTAGTGTTCTTGGCCGTTCTGAGTTCACGGCCGTAGTGAAGCGCGCCTTCGCCAAAACGATCGCGAACGAAGTCGGTTGCCTCTAACAGCTTCTTTCGCTTCTCTTCGCCCATTAAGCCGCGATTCGCCTGCGCCAACGCCGAATCGTCGCGCGCATCGCCCTGATCGATGGAATCGTCGTCGAACAGCGAAAACTGCTCGGGTCGACCACCGTCGAAGCCAGTGATCGCAACGCCGATCAAACGTACCTCAACCCCACGCGTCCAAAGCTCATCAAGCATGGTGCCCAACAAGGGCATGATCGAGATCTCGTCGTTCGTCGGCCGAGACAGCTGACGCTGAACACTTCTGATCTGACGGTTCGCATAGCGGATCTTCAACGTGACCGTGCGTCCTTCAAGCCCCTTTCCGCGCAAGCGTCGCCCAACTTTCGCGGTAACCGACCCGATAGCCGCCATGATGTCGTCGCGATCGCTCAAGCACTCCGCGAAGGAAGTCTCGTTTGAAACCGACTTCGCCGCAGCTGTGTCATATTCGACAGCCTCGTCTTCACCGCGCGCACGCGATTGCATGACCTTGCCGCTCTTCCCCAATATATGCGCGATAAGCGCTTCATCGGCATCGGCAAGCTGACCCAAGGTCTCGATGCCGTACGTTTTCAGGGTTTTCTCCGATGCCGCGCCAATGCCGCTTAGAAGCCTTACCGGCAAAGGCCTTAAGAAGCTTTGCTCGCTGCCAGGGTAAACGACGGTCAATCCGCGAGGTTTATCCATATCAGAGGCCATTTTCGCGATGGCTTTCGTGGTGCCGACGCCGATAGAGCACGTGACTCCCAGCTCCTCGACGCGGCTTTGAATGCGCTGCGCTATGCGAACGGGATGCTCGACGTTCACCGAATTCGGTGTGACGTCAGCAAACGCCTCGTCGATGCTGACTTGTTGAACGAAAGGCGTTTCGTCACCGATGATGGACATGATCTTGTCGGACATCTCCCGATAACGCGAGAAATGCCCCTCGGTCCAAATGGCATCGGGACAAAGTCGCGCCGCCATGGAAGAAGCCATGGCGCTTCGCACGCCGAACTTACGCGCCTCATACGAACACGTGGACACAACACCGTGCTTAGTCGGATCGCCGCCAACTACAACGGGTTTGCCGCGCCACGCAGGATGATCGAGCTGCTCAACAGAAGCGAAGAACGCATCAAGGTCGACAAGCAGAATGGCACGCCCACGCCACGGCGCCAAAACTTCCAAGCTTACAAGCTCGGAAGCGGAATCGTTGCGATCACCCAGCGAGACAACGCCCACAGCTCCCCCGTTCAAGAATGCCAGCCGCGGTTTGTTTGCGCGTCATTGCAACACGTTCACGGCGAATCGAAAACGGCGCCCGATGAACGGGCGCCTAACGTTAGTTGAACTTGAAAATCTTTTGAGCCAAACGATAACCGGCAAGACCCAAACGCCTGCCCGCCTCGCTTGGCAGGTTCGTGCCCAGATTCAGCACGTTGCTGCGAACCTTCGGGTAAAGCCGAGGGCGACGCTCTTTCAAGTAGCCCCAAATCTCGTCGCGCTTCTGTTCGGCCTCGGGCGTATCGATCATGCGCAAGAAGATGGAGGTGATGCACATCATCATAGAGAGATAATTCTCCATGTACTTCTGGAGCTTCTTCTCGTACACATCGGTCAAGGGGTCGACAGCATCGATCATGGTCTTGGTAACGCGAATCTGCTGATCGATGCGACCCTTCATGACCTCTTCGTTGATGCTTTGCCCCTCGCGGCCAATGAAGTAGCGATACATATCGACGTTGAAATAATAGATGCTCTTAACGTAAGGCAGCGGCTCGTAAACGAAGATGTTGTCCACATAGAAGCAATGCTCCGGCAACTTCAGGTTCATATCGCGCAGAAGTTTGGTGCGGTAGATGACCGAATGCATGAGCAAGTACTGGCTATTGCGGAAATGGCCGATATCGCCCCAGGTGAACAGCTCCTCTACGGGGAAAACGTTCTTGTAATCGATGACCGTGCGCTTGTCTTCGTACACCTTTTCGTACACATAGTTGGCAATAACCAAGTCGACGGCGTCCTTGAGTTCGCTTTGCTTGCGAAGGAAGCCCATGATCTTGATCATGGAGTCTTCATCGAGCCAGTCGTCGGAATCGACGACCTTGAAATAACGGCCGCGAGCAGCCGCAAGACCGGCGTTAACCGCAGAACCATGACCGCCGTTCTCTTTATGAATGGCGAATACGGTGTCGGGATAGCGATCGTGCCAAGAATCAGCTTTCTGGGCGGTGTTGTCCTTAGTGGATCCGTCGTCGACGATAAGGATCTCGATGTCGCCACGGCCGTCATCGAATGCAAGAATGGATTCGATGCACTTGTCCATGTACGCTTCCGAGTTGTAGCACGGTATAGCGAACGTGATGGTTTTCACGCTATTCCTCCCCCAAACGTTGAGAGCCGCGCAACCTTGCTAAGCGGCCGCGAAACATTTTAACGGTCGACATGGACCTGCTATCGATTACCATAGAATTCAGGATATAAGCCCTTAGAATCTCCAATCCCGAAAGCAGTCCGCCCCTGGAAGCAGTCGCCGACTTGCTCCGTAACGCTATCGAAAGGAAAACGATGAGCGCATTTCTGGATGACATGGTTGCACGCGCCCGCACCGAGAAGAAGACGATCGTCCTCCCCGAGGGAAACGATCCGCGCACGCTGGAGGCTGCAAGCAAGATCTTGGCCGACAACGTGGCAAACCTCATCATTTTAGGTGACGAGGAGCAGATCCTTAAAAGCCCATACGACTTGGAAGGCGCCAAGATCGTCGACGTCGCAACCTACGCCGAGCGTGAACTTCTCGCGCAGGAGCTGTTCGAGGCTCGCAAGCACAAGGGCATGACCATCGAAGAGGCGCGCACCAAGCTTGACGACGTCCTGTATTTCGGCGTGATGATGGTGAAAACCGGCAAAGCCGATGGCATGGTCGCCGGCGCTTGCCACTCCACCGGCGATGTCCTTCGCCCCAGCCTTCAGATCCTGAAAACGAAGCCGGGAACGAAGCTGGTCAGCTCGTTCTTCATTATGGTAGTCCCCAACTGCGAGTTCGGTCAGGACGGCACGTTCCTGTTCTCGGACTGCGGCCTTGAGGTTCAGCCCGACGCCGAACGCTTGGCCAATATCGCCGTAAGCTCGGCATACTCTTGGAAGGCCCTTATCGGCACCGAGCCGAAGGTCGCCCTCCTCTCGCATTCCAGCTATGGCTCGGCCAAGAATGACGATGCGGCAAAAGTCGTTGAAGCCACGCGCATCGCCAAGGAACTTGCCCCCGAACTCGCTCTTGACGGCGAACTGCAAACCGACGCCGCCATCGTGCCCTCGGTTGCGCAAAAGAAAGCACCCGAATCGCCTGTTGCAGGCAGCGCAAACGTTTTGATCTTCCCCGACATCGACGCCGGCAACATCGGCTACAAACTTGTTCAACGCCTGGCGAAAGCCGAGGCATACGGTCCTATCACTCAGGGCATCGCCGCTCCCGTGAACGATCTTTCCCGTGGTTGCGTCGCCGACGACATCTACGGCGTTATCGCCATCACCTGCGTGCAATGCCAGATGAAATAACGATTCGGTCGAATCGGTTCGCTTAAGAACGCCCACTTTACTGCATCGGCGCCCAACTGAAATGATCAGTTGGGCGCTTGCCTTTTGCAAGGGACAGGCACGTAAACCAGGGCAATCTGACAAGCAGCAAAAGGCCATCCGTTCTTGAGCGGATGGCCTCCCTTTTATCACTAGCTTAACAAATCTGCGTAAAACGCAAATTAACATATGGCTAAGCGCTGATGATCGAGAACTCGTCGCGAACGCCGCCCTCACCGATCTTGTCGTGAACGATCTCGAACGTATCACGAGCGATCATGTATTCCTCATCGGTCGGAATAATGACGATGCGCACGTCAGAACGGAAAGATGAGATCTCACGCTCGCCGCGCTCCTTCGCAGAGTTCGCCTTCAAGTCAAGAATGATGCCCATGGTCTGCAAGCCGGCGAAGATCATGCGACGCATTTTCGGGTCGTTTTCGCCTACGCCGCCGGCCAAAACAATGGCATCGACGCCGCCCATGACGGCGATGTACTGCCCGATGTACTTCTTCACGGAATTGGAGTACATCTCGTATGCGAGCATAGCTCGCTCATTGCCCTTTTCGGCTTCCTCACGCACCGAACGAAGATCGTTGCTGACGCCCGTGATGCCCAAAAGACCAGATTTCTTGTTCATGAGGTTCTCGACCTCGGAGGGGGTCATTCCCTCATGCTCCATAAGGAACGGCACGATGGCCGGGTCGATTGAGCCGCAGCGCGTGCCCATCATAAGACCGTCAAGCGGCGTCATGCCCATGGAGGTGTCGACGGCAACGCCGTGGTCGATTGCCGAAACCGAACAGCCGTTACCCAAATGGCAGGTGATCATCTTGAGGTCGTACAAAGACTCGCCCAGCGCAACAGCAGCACGCTCGGAAATATAGCGATGCGATGTTCCATGTGCACCATATTTACGAATGCCGTACTTTTCATACAACTCGTACGGAAGAGCGTACATATAAGCCTTCGGCGGCAGCGTCTGGAAAAAAGACGTGTCGAAAACCGCCACCATAGGAACACCGGGCATCTTATCGCGACAGGCCTGAATACCCATAAGAGCTGCTTTGTTGTGCAAGGGAGCGAGCTCGGCCAGCTCGTCGATCTTATCGATGACGTCATCGTCGATAAGGGTTGACTGGCTGAAATACTTACCGCCCTGGACGATACGGTGTCCCACTGCGTCGATGTCGTCAAGCGACTTGATAGGCGCATTCTCGCCCTGGATGAGGGTTTTCAAAACGATATCGATCGCTTGACTATGGTCAGCCATGGGCGTGCTGATCTCAACTTCGTTATCGTCGACCCCGTGCTTATGAGTGGAAGCATCGGAACCGACGCGGTCGCAAAGGCCTTTTGCAAGGACTTTCTGCTGCTCAACGTTAATGAGCTGGTATTTCAAAGACGACGACCCCGCATTGATTACGAGTACGTTCACGGACTCCCCCTAAATAGAGTACAGGTCAAAGCAATATTTTACCCGCGCGGTAAAACATGCCTCCTGCGAGCATGAGCGTGTTCGGCAAACGGGTTTCCTTACCTTGCGGAAGGATTGCCATCGTTCATCGGAGCACCTCCAAGCACGTGAACATGCACGTGGTGCACCACTTGACCGGCGTCATCGCCCGTATTGACCAAAACGCGGTAACCGCCCTGGGCAATGCCCTTGATATCGGCAACCTTTTTAACAGTTGCAAACATATGGCCAAGGATGTCTTCGGGGATGTTGTCTCCGATGTTATCGAAATGCTGCTTAGGGACGATCAGCACATGAACGGGCATTTGAGGGTTGGCGTCCTCGAACGCCATCACCACGTCGTCCTCATAAACAACGCCCGTCGGGATCTTGCCGTTGGCAATTGAGCAGAAAATGCAATCGTCTTTGATCATGATTCCTCCTTGTTGAACCAGAAGTAGAGACTTCAGGAACTAACCGCCGAGCGAATTCTTACGCCTTAGACAGCGTGGTGTCGCGAACCGCGTCGTCTTCTTCACCGGACAGCTCGCCCATCAGCACGTTCACCTTCTGCTGTGCGTCGCTCAGGCGCTCTTTGAGCGTACGCATCAAAACGATTCCACGCTCATAGCTTTTCAGGCTGTCCTCAAGCTCAAGCGTATTGCTTTCAAGCACGTTGACGATGCCGTCAAGCTCATCCATCATCTCGCGGAACGTCATTTCCTCGATCTGCTTCTGATCTTCCATCGTATGCCTTCCTTTCAGCAGGTTTCGCTTCAGCGACCTGCGTATTAACCAGTTACTGCAGAAGTAGTTCCAACCACCTGGCATGCAATGACGCCGTCGGAAACCATCACATCAAGCGACTGCGACGCATTGACGTCTTTCACTGACTTGACAACCGCGCCTTCCGAATCGCGAGCAATGGCGTAACCACGTGCGAGCGTGCGAAGCGGCGACAAGTCGTCAAGGCGCGCCGCTTTAAGCGACAGGTCGTTTTCAAACTGATTCGTAATCGATGCGCCGTCCCGCCTCAAGCGCAATGCCAGCTTGTCAAGTGAAGACGACTTGGACGCCATCATTAGCGGCAACACACCCGCAAGCCTAGCTCGAGCATGAGATAACGCCGATGCGTCACGGCTGATGCCAACGGGAATGGCCCGCGCAAGCCTATCGGCCTTGAAATCGAGCGTTTGCGCCAAAGCGCCCGTAAGATACATATCGTCCGTGAACAAAGGCCGCGATGAGACGGAGTCCACCCACGCGGCTTCGCGAGACAAACGACGAGAAAGCGCTGAACACATCGACTGAGCGCCAGAAGACAGAATTGACTCAAGCTCTTCACGAGATGGGCTTGCCGCTTCCGCGGCAGCCGTAGGAGTTGAAGCGCGGAAATCGGACACCATATCGGCAATGGACGTGTCGGGCTCATGGCCGATGCCCGTGACGATAGGCGTAGGGCATGCAGCGATGGTGCGAGCCAAGCGTTCGTCATTGAAGGGCATAAGATCTTCGAACGAGCCGCCGCCACGAACGACCAGAATGACCTCGACACCAGCGTCGTAGACGCACTTGATACCATCGACGATGCTGCGCGCGGCATTGGGCCCCTCGACAGGAACGCCCGCCACGAACACCTCGGCCAACGGGTAGCGCCTACGCAGCGTGCGGAGCACGTCATGAACGGCCGCACCGCGCGGTGAAGTGACCACGCCGATTTTAGATGGGAACTGCGGAAGAGGACGCTTGCGTGCTCGGTCGGTTAAACCTTCTGCCTGCAGCTTCTTGGCTAGATTAGCCACCTGCAAGCGTAGGTTGCCTTCACCGGCCAGCGAAACGCCGAAGACGTCGAAATTCATGCGGCCCTTCGCCGTGTACATGGTGAAGCGACCCGTCAACTGCACTAGTTGCCCCACCTGAAGGGCAACGCCCGATGCCTTGTAACGGTTGTTCCACATCATGCACGGCAAGCTGGACGCCCTGTCCTTGACCGTGAAATACGCAGCCTTGTAGCCGGGCTTGACCGAAACCTCGGAGACCTCGCCGACAAGCGTGACCGTGACGGACTCGAGAGCGCCCTTTGCAAGGTTCATTGCCGCCGTGACCGACATCGCCCCCGAAGACTGCTGCGTCAACGAAGCGATAGGGTCTTCCAGCAAGGGATCGACGCCAAGAAACGCCATCGCGATCCCTTAGTCTTCGCGCTGGCCAAGAAGCCAGACAAGCTGAAGGATGGACGTAAGAGCCGCGGCAACGTACGTAAGAGCACATGCGGTAAGAACCGAGCGCGAACCCGCGATTTCACCCGCAGGCAGGCCGATGGTTTGCATGTAGCCCAGACCCCTATGGGAAGCATCGAATTCGACAGGAAGCGTGACCAAGGCGAACAGGACCACCACGGCGTAAACGATGATGGCAAGGTCTACCAAGCCGGCAAGATTGAGCATGATGCCGATCATCAGGATAAAAACCCAAGCGTTGGAAGCAAGGTTAACCGCAGGAACGATTGCCGCGCGAATGCGCATGGGGGTGTAGTTCTGCGCGTACTGATATGCATGACCGCACTCGTGGCAGGCAGTTGCCAGCGCAGTGACCGAACGACCATCGAAAACACTGGGCGACAGCGTGATGGAATTGTTGCGCGGGTCGAAGAAATCCTGACCTTCCGCGCCGCGACCAACGTGGACGCCCTGAATGCCATAATGCTCGAGCATCTGACGAGCTGCTTCGGCTCCGGTCATCATATTCGACACGGGAACGCGCTGATATTTCTTCAAGCGGCTGTTAACCAGCCACTGCGCACCCATGCCGATGACCAAAGTAAGAATAACAAGCGTCAAGTAGCTCACGTCGATAACTCCTTGTTCAATAGAAAACCCGAACAGATATTCGCATTATATCCGAAAGGACCCCGCTACGATGCGCCGCGCGCAAGCGAAAGCTATTCGTAAACAAATCCTCAGAACCGCAAATCACAGCCCATCCCGAAGCCGAAACGAGCCTAGATGAACTACCTATCTTCCTTTTTCAGAAGATTGGTCACACGCACACGACCATTTTTAATCGAAAGGGAAAGCTCGCCGCGCATAAGGGCCAGCAGTTCCTCGCCCACGATCTCGCGACGCCAGCCGCGAAGAAGCTCGACATCCTCGTAATGGCCTCGAGCAATATCCTGAAGCTCAGAATGGCTTGCGAGCGTCTGAAACGCGATATCGTTCTGCTTTGAGCGTTTGCGCACGATTGCCGTCATCAAATCAACCTGCACGTCGACGTTCGGCTCGTTCTTGCTGCACCTGTCAACTTCGGGCCACGTATCGGGCGACGCGTCGAGCGCCGAGCGAACAAGCTGGATGACGACACGCGCGTCCGCCGTGGGAAGCTTCTCTCGCATACCGCGTACCATGAACAAGTCATCGATCGAGCGGGGCTCTCGCTTGCAGGCCTCGACGATCTGCTCGTCTGAAAGAACCCACTTGCGAGGAATGTTACGTGATTGCGCCTGAAGCTCGCGCCAAGCAGCCATCTCGCGTGCGGCAGCCATCTGGCGACGCGTGAGTTGCGAAACGTGCTTGAGCTTGCGATAGCGCTCGCGTTCGTCGACCACGTAATGCTCGGTGCTGGAAAGCTCCGCGAAATCGTTGGCAAGCCAACCCAAGCGACCTTTCTTCTTAAGAAGGGCGCACATACGGTCGTACATCTCGGGAAGGTAGATGACGTCTTCCGCTGCGTATTGGATCTGCGATTCAGTCAAGGGGCGCTGCGACCAATCGGTGAATGAATCGGCCTTGGCGATTTTGACCCCGCACAGAGAATGAACGAGCGGACCGTATCCGACCTGCTGGGTTTGCCCCGTCAAAGCGGCGGCAACCTGCGTATCGAAAATCGGGGCAGGAACACAACCGATCTCATGCAGGATGATCTCGATATCCTGACGCCCCGCATGGAAGAGCTTCATGGTGGATTCATCCAAAAGAATGGGCTTCAAAATGGAGATATCAACCTTGAACGGATCGACGACCGCAACTTTGCCATCGGCGTTCAGCTGCAAAAGACACAGCGTCGCGTAGTACGTTTTCTCGCGAAGAAACTCGGTATCGATCGCCAAAACGCGAGCACCCGCAATGGAGTCGACATACGCGTCAAAAGCCTTCTGGCTGTCTATATACATTGAGTGCATTTCCTAACATTGCTTGAGGGCTGCTGAGCCCGGCCATTGTGTGACCGAGGCGTTACCAAGCCCCCATCTTCACTGGTGTACCATGATAACAGCGGAAGGGAGAACTGTGAAACTGCTCATCGTGAACAACGCATCTTCCGGCCTACGCGACGGGTCGATTTACGATTTCGCACGACTCGCGGCCCAGGACGGCGACGAGATCTGCATTCGAACCACCGACGGGTCAACAGACGCCGCCACGCTCGTGCACGACGCTGAAACGTTCGACGCCGTCGTGGTGTCCGGAGGCGACGGAACCATCGCCTCGGTCGCCTACGCTCTTGCCAACACCGACGTGCCGATACTCCCCTTCCCCGCCGGAACAGGCAATCTGCTAGCGGGCAATCTTGCCTCTCCCAACGAACCCAATGCGCTGGTAAAGCTGCTGAACAAAGGAAAGCACCTCGATTTCGATCTGGGCGAGATCGAGTCCCACGGCAAGAAGCACGGTTTCCTGATCATGGCCGGCGCAGGATTCGATGCCGCCATCATGAAAACCGCCATCCCCGCAAAGAAAATACTTGGCCCTATGGCGTATTTCCAGGCAGCAGTGGCAAATGCAACACCGCAGGTGTCGAAGATCACGCTTGATATCGACGGCACGCGCTACGAACGAGAGGGCGTGGGCGTCGTCTTGGCGAACTTCTCGAAGATGCAGTTCGACATCAGCATCACCCACGAAAATCACCCACGCGACGGAAAGCTCGACGTCGTCGTGCTGAAAACCCAAAACGCGTTCGAGCTTATCCCTGCAGTGCTTGCCAGCTGGCGCGATCGCGAGGGAACTTACCCCAGCCGTACCGATTCCCTCGAAATCATCAGTGGATCCACTGTGCGCGTCGAATGCGACCCGCCCATGAATATCCAGTACGACGGCGAGGTTCCGGGGCTTAAAACCCCCTTCAACGCACGTGTCATGCCAGGTGCTGCCCGCTTGCTGCTTTCTGACGAAGGATTCGCCAGCTTCAGCGACGAAGCCGAATCCTAAACCCATCAAACCGGCCCGCTGTTCCCGACGCAAAAGAACGCCCGCCATCAGCAAACGCGAACCGCCTTCCATTAATCGATCGCGATAACCAGAAGGCGGCTTGGACAAAAGCTGAAGCGGGCGCTTCGCTTCTATTCGGCGTCCTCCTTGGAGCCGTCCTGCAGGCTCTTCTGCCACTTCTCGAAGTTAGCCTTGCGACGCATCTGGATAAGCTCGAGAACAACCGAGAACACCATGGCGAAGTAGACCATGAGCTTCTCCATGTGCATATCCAAAACCTCGATGCCCGAGTTGATGCCCAGCGAGTCAACGAACAACAGGCAACCGATAACGCAGATGAATACCAGCGCCAGAACCTTCATCTCAATATGCTTGTTGATGAAATCGGAAATGACGTCAATGAAGAACATCATCAAGATGATGGCCAGCATAACCGCAAGAACCATGATGATCAGATGATCGGAAAGGCCAACGGCGGTAATGACCGAATCGATCGAGAACACGATGTCCATGACCATGATGGTGACCACGGCGCCGAAAAGCGAAATCGAACGCGCGGGCTTGGAGGTGGTTTTGGCGTCGTGTTCTTCCTTCTCCTCGGTAAGGGCCAAAACGCCGCGCAACTCGTCGATGCCCTTGTAGATGAGGTAAGCACCGCCTAAGAACAGGATGATGTCGCGCACCGAGAACCCGTGAGCGAAGAACCCGAGATCGATAGCGAACAGCGGCTTCGTCATGTGCGTGAGCCACGAGGCAACCGACAGGAAGGCGACACGGGAAAGAAAGGCGCCCGCCAAGCCAAGAATACGACCGATATGTTGTTGATTTTTGGGAAGCCTGTTGGAAGTAATGCTGATGAACACGATGTTGTCGATGCCCAACACGATCTCCAGGAAAAGAAGCGTCACCAGCGAGATCCACGCATCGGCGGTGGTGAACACCGAAAAATCGAACATATGAAGTTCTCCTTCGTTTTTCGCCTACGTCCGAATCGAAACAAGCCCATAGAAAAGAAAAAGACTCATGGCGCAACGACGGGATCGCTACGCCATGAGTCTTGCCATTTAAGCCATGCCAGACGGTGATCATCAATGCCACCGCCACGATGTTGAACATGAGCACGCGACGTTAATCGCGCCAACTACTCCCCCACGGGTTGCGATGATCCTAACACGCAAAGTCAAAAAAGGGCAATGCTATAATGCCCAAAGCACACAACCCGCAAGGAGTTCTCCATGTCTAAATTCAACGATCTGGAACACTGGGTGGACAACCTGCTGCACCCGCAACCGGTCGAGTACACACGCAAAGACGGCAATATCATGAGGCTTGACGACGCCGGCCTTAAGCGTCCTCTTGGCATGACCCGCCAGGCGAAGCTGATCATGGTGGGCCTCGTCGTTGCCGGCATCGTCATCGGCGCGATGATCCTGAACAGCACCGTCTACGAAACGGCGCGCCAGGCAAAGCTTGCCCAAGCCAGCGTCGAAACCAACATCCAACGAGAAGCGTCAGCTGCCACCCTGCCCAATCTTGCGTCTTACGCCACCATGAGCGACGACGAGATCAAGACCGCCATCCAGCAGCAAGGCTTCAACATCTACGATGCCACCTCCGAGAGCGACTCGGGCATCACGGTCTACAAGCTTCCGTCTGACGTTTCCATCGTCGATGCAGGCTTGCTGTATTCGCGTGGAATCGGCAAGCTTACCGCATCGCAGGCAACGCTGCTGCTGAACGGTTCGTGGCAACTTGGAACAAACCACGACAGCGGTACCACGATCGTGGTCCGTTACGCCGATTTCAAATCCACTTCGGCTGAAAGCGCGATTTCACTCGCGATGAGCAAGGAGGGAATCGAGGCTGGGTCGGTCGCCGATAGCGGAACCGACGACTCGGGCAACACGTACCGAAGCGGAACGCTTGAAGCCAACGGCGCAACATATACCTGGCGCGTTTCCGCGATTGACTTAAGCAAGATCTACGACATCAGCGGAATGCCCAGCCCAGCCTACTATGTGGGAATCCGCTTAACGCAAAACGCATAGCGGCCACGCACAAGCACGCAGAACCCGATACGCCCCTGCAACTCGTCTTAAGACTGCAGGGGCGTATTCATTGCTGCTTGCATCGACTCGCGACTCGCCGACCGAACCGCACCGGGGTTCTCACCGGGCGCATCTAAGGGGTGATCGACAACGCCTAGGCTTCGTCAAAATCGCTCATACGAAGCGATCCACGACTTGGTTATCGGCACCGTGTTTTGGTCGTCCCACAGCTTCTCGAATTCCGACTTGGTTTGATGCAGCATCTCGCCCTGCGGAAACGTGCGAAAGAGCACGTTCCATTCCTTGCTGCATGTCAAAACGGTTTGCGTGAGGTTCGAGCTTCCGATGACGATGGTCGATATGGCATCTTTGTCGAAGAAATAGCCCTTTGCATGAAGGTCGCCCTGATACACACGAGACTCGATGTTGCTTAAGATGCGCGGTGCATAGCGTTCACCCGGATCCGCGTTCGAGCCTATGAAGCTAGCCTCCAGGCTTCTTGAAAAATCAACCGCACTGTATGTTAGCGACTCTTTCATATCCTCTTCCCAAACAAGGCAGCGACAGAAAATGCAAGCGAAAGGGCTGCGTTCCATGACGAAACGATCGACGCACGCGAAAGGCGCCGCTTCGCCCAAAGCAAAACCCAACCAACAGGCCTGAGGAGCACCTGTGGCGGCAATGTCATGAGAACCATATCATCTTATCGCGCAGAAGCCCCTGTTAGGCGCAAAGAGACTTTGAGGGCTATACTTCCGGTAAACACACCGATCAGTGGAGGTAAGGAAGCTTAATGAAAACCGTGAACGTAGTCGCTGCGATCATCACACACGAGAACAAAGTGTTCGCCACGCAGCGTGGATATGGCGAGTTCCAAGGAGGATGGGAGTTCCCCGGCGGAAAGGTCGAAGATGGCGAAACCCCTGAAGAGGCCCTGATCCGCGAGATTCACGAAGAACTAGGAGCAGGAATCTCGGTTGGGCATTTCGTTCATCAGGTTGAGTACGACTACCCCACCTTCCATCTCTCAATGAAATGCTTCCAATGCTCCGTCGTGGAAGGTCATTTGCAACTTCTTGAGCATTCTGCGGCAAAGTGGCTTGACGCAAGCAATCTTCGCTCGGTTGATTGGCTGCCAGCCGATGTTGAAGTAGTTGACGCAATCGAAGAACAGGGTCTTTTGAATTAAGGTCCTGCTTAAAAATGCACGGGAAATAAAAAAGCCGCTGTAAGCGGCTTTACTGTTCTTTGGAGGCGACGCCCGGATTCGAACCGGGGGTGAAGGCTTTGCAGGCCTCTGCCTTACCACTTGGCCACGTCGCCATCTGTAAAAAAGGCCGGCCATAAAAGCCGGCCTTCACAGACAATGGAGCGGACAACGGGGTTCGAACCCGCGACCCCCACCTTGGCAAGGTGGTGCTCTACCAACTGAGCCATGTCCGCATGGTGGGCGATACAAGATTTGAACTTGTGACCTCTTCCGTGTCAGGGAAGCGCTCTCCCCCTGAGCTAATCGCCCGCTTCAGGGAATTTCGCAACGCTCGTTGCGACAAGAAGATATATTACCAGAAACCCTATTCTTGTCAAAGACTTTTTAAAAAAAGTTTGAATTAGATGTTTGAACTGGGATTTTCCGATAATTCTCGATTCGACGTCACTACTTAGCCTTAGCAGGCTCGACAAATTCGCCAGCGCAATGCGAACAACGAGTGGCACCTTCCTTGACCTCTTCCAGGCAGAAGGGGCAAGTTGCCACAGGCTTGGGTTCTTCCTCTTGACTATCCTTGCCCGCAAGCTTGTTGCTAACCTCCTGGGCCTTATTAACCGCCTTAACCAAGCAAAAGACAACAAGAGCAACGATAAGGAAGTTGATGCAGGCGCTAATGAAGGCACCGAAGTCAATGTCCGTGCCAGGGACAACCAAACCCGACACCGCACCAGCACCGCCACCAGCGACGACGGCAATAAGGGGGTTGATGATATTGGCGGTAAGAGCCGTGACGATGCCGGTGAATGCGCCGCCGATGATGACTGCCACTGCCAGATCCATGACATTGCCACGATTAATGAATTCCTTGAACTCGGCGAAGACTTTTTTCATGCCAGTCCTTTCCTCTGTCTATATATAAAAAAGCGACCCCTTATCAGGGTCGCTTAAATCTCCGTGGTGTCGGAGGCGGGACTTGAACCCGCAAGCCCGAAATATGGGCACTAGCACCTCAAGCTAGCGCGTCTGCCAATTCCGCCACTCCGACATTCATTGCTTGCGCAACAATTAATTACTATATCTTAAGTCGTTGCGCTTGTAAAGAGGAAATTTCTAATTTGTTGAAATAGTTCCCTGCGGGTACAGAAGCATAAGCGCAACCAGGGACACCGCGAATACGATGACGCAGATAATGGTGATGCGGTCGAGGTTCTTCTCGACAATGCTGGTACCGGTTTGAGACGAGTAAACAGCGCTGGCGATCATGTCGGAAATGCCGGTTCCTTTACCAGAATGCAGCATGATGAACACGATCAGGCCAATGCCCGAAGCGAACAGAAGGATAAGAAACAAAATTGCCAAGGGACTCACTATTCACACCCCATGTGATCGGAAACTTTCAACCAACGAACAAAAGATTATAAACGACCTGATAGCCATGCGCAATCTCTACACCAAAAGGTCGCGACCGGTCATTTCTTGCGGAACATCAAGACCGATCATTGACAAAAGCGTAGGGGCAAGATCGCACAAAGCACCCTTCAAGCCATCCAGTTTCATATCGCGCCCAGAGTAGTCGATAAGAGCCAAGGGCACCGGCGCCGTGGTGTGCGCCGTGAACGGAGCTCCGTCATCCGCGATCATCTTGTCGGCATTGCCATGATCGGCAGTGAGCAGTGCAATGCCGCCCTTGCGCTCGAGCGCGGCAAGAACCTTGCCCACACCCGCGTCAACCGCCTCGACTGCCGCTACGGCTGCCGGGATGACGCCGGTGTGCCCCACCATGTCGCAGTTGGCGAAATTCACGATGTAAACGTCAGCCTCATCGGCATCGATGGCCTTTGCGAGAGCATCAGCCACAGCCGGCTCGGACATCTCGGGCTGAAGATCGTATGTGGCGACCTTCGGTGAGGCGATAAGCTCACGCTCCTCCCCCGTCTTAGGCTGCTCAATGCCGCCATTTAAGAAGAAAGTGACATGAGCGTACTTCTCGGTTTCAGCGATATGGTACTGACGAAGGCCGGCAGACGACAGAACATCAGCAAGGACGTTCCGCGGGAATTCCTTTTTGAATGCCACCGGCGCATCGAAGTCGGCATCGTATTCGGTAAAGCACACGAATGAAACGTGCGGGTGCTCGCCGCGATCGAAGCCATCGAAATCATCCTGGATGAAAGCGCGGGTAATCTGACGTGCGCGATCGGGACGGAAGTTGAAGAAAACGACCGAATCGCCCTCTTTCACGCCACGATCGACAAGGGAAACGGGAACGACGAACTCGTCGGTGACATCGTTCTTGTATGAAGCCTCCATTGCCTGCGCCGCAGTTCCCTGGAACATCGGTGCCGCATGCGCGATCGCGTTGTACGCAAGCTCCACGCGCTCCCAGCGGTTATCGCGGTCCATCGCGTAATATCGGCCGCTTACAGACGCAATACGTGCCTCGAACGTCTCGTCGCTCAAATCATCCAAGACGTTCTGCAGCTGAGCGATATATCCCTCGCCGCTTTTCGGCGGGACGTCACGCCCGTCCATGAAGCAATGGACGAGCACCTGAGGGACGCCATGCTCTTTAGCTGCGCGGACAAGCGCATACAGGTGCTCGTTCGAAGAGTGAACGCCGCCGTCCGAAACCAAACCCATGAAATGAAGGGCGCGGCCTTCCTCTTTGGCGTTGTCGAACGCCGCGTTGATAACCTCGTTTTTGGCGATGGAACCGTCTTCGCATGCATGGTTGATGCGCGTGAGCTCTTGATAAACCACACGGCCGGCACCGATATTCAGATGACCCACCTCGGAGTTGCCCATCTGCCCCCGGGGAAGGCCAACCGCCTCGCCCGAAGCCTCAAGCTGGGTGGTGCTGAAGCGATCGAAGACCGCATCGAGGTTGGGTGTGTTCGCAAGCGAGATCGCGTTTCCCGGACCCGCCTCGGCAATGCCGAAACCGTCCATGATGATCAAACATGCGGGAAGGGTGAGCCGAGCGTCATGCTTGCACTGTGCGTCGTTGATGCTCATTTCAGGCACGCCTCGATCATGGTGACGAAGGACTTCGCTTCGAGGCTGGCGCCGCCAACCAAACCGCCGTCAACGTCCGGCTGCGCGATAAGATCGTTCACGTTGGCGGGTTTCATCGAGCCGCCGTACAAGATGCGCATCCCATCAGCCGTTACCTGGCCGAAAAGCTCGGCAAGCGTGGCGCGGATGGCGGCACAAACCTGCTGAGCCTGCTCGGGCAAAGCCGTACGGCCGGTACCGATGGCCCAGATAGGCTCGTATGCAACGACGCACTGAGCCCCCTCGACGGCATCCATACCAGCAAAGGCAGCCTTGACCTGCGCGCAAACGAATTCGTTCGTCTCATGCGCGTCATGCACGGCAAGAGACTCGCCCACGCAGACGATAGGATGCATGCCTTGGGCAACCAATGCCTTGGCTTTGCGGTTGACTTCCTCGTTCGTCTCGCCGAACAGGCCGCGACGCTCGGAATGACCGACGATGCAGTACTCCGCGCGCGCCTCCTTCAGCATGCCGATGGAGATCTCGCCGGTGTATGCGCCGGATTCCTCCCAATAGCAGTTCTGTGCGCCCAAGGCGATGTGCGACTTATCGAAATCGAACACCGTCCATACGGGCTTGATGTCAAGGAACGGCGGGCAGACGACGATATCAACGCGCTCTTTCCAGTCCTTTTCGTACTCGTTTGAAATCTCTTGGGCAAGCACCACCGCTTCCGAGATGGTATTGTTCATCTTCCAATTGCCGGCCATCATGGGTATACGGGCCATATTGTCTCCTTACCTGCGAAAACGCGGTTTACAAGGGTAACTAGGCCATAAGAGCGGCCACACCGGGCAGCTCTTTGCCTTCGACAAGCTCCATCGAGGCGCCGCCGCCGGTGGAGATGAAGGTCATCTGATCGGCCAGATCGAACTTGTTCACAGCTGCAACGCTGTCGCCGCCGCCGATGATGGTATCGGCCTTCTTGTTGGCGGCAACCGCCAAAGCGACATCCTTGGTACCAACGGCGAATGCGTCCATTTCGAACACGCCCATAGGGCCGTTCCAGAACACGGTCTTGCCCTCGGCAATGGCCTGTGCGTAGATCTTGGCGGTTTCGGGACCGATGTCCAGACCCATCATGTCATCGGGGATCTCGTCTACGGTGACGGTCTTGGTGTTGGCGTCTTCGGCGAACTTGTCGGCAACGACGACGTCAACGGGCAAGAGCAGTTTGACATCCTTTTCGGCCGCGCGCTTGATCATCTCGCCAGCGCGCTCGACCCAATCCTCTTCTTTAAGAGAGGTGCCGACCTTCTTGCCCTGAACAAGAAGGAAGGTGAAGCACATGCCGCCGCCGATGATAAGCGTGTCGGCCTTATCCATAAGCGCATCGATGACCTGGATCTTGTCGGAAACCTTGCTGCCGCCGAGGATGGCCACGAAGGGGCGCTTGGGCTGATCGAGCATACCGGTCAGAGTTGAAACCTCGTTGGCCATGAGGTAGCCGGCGTATGCAGGCAAAAGGTTCGCAAGGCCAGCCGTGGAGGCGTGCGCGCGATGGGCGGTGCCGAACGCGTCGTTCACGTAAACCTCGCCAAGCTTGGCAAGCTCTTCGCAGAATGCAGGGTCGTTCTTCTTCTCGCGCTTGTCGAAGCGAAGGTTCTCGATAAGGAGAACCTGACCGTCCTTAAGGGAAGCGGCCTTGGCCTGAGCGTCGGGACCGACCACGTCGGCGGCGAAGACGACAGGCGAACCCAAAAGCTCGGACAGGCGCAGAGCTGCGGGGCGAAGGGAGAATTCCTCTTCGAAGCCCTCGCCGGACGGACGACCGCGATGGCTCATGAGAACCAAGCGCGCACCCTGCTCAAGAAGGTGCTTGATAGTGGGAAGGGCGGCCTTGATACGCGTGTCGTCGGTGACGACGCCGTCCTTCACGGGAACGTTGAAATCGACGCGCATGACAACGCGCTTGCCCGAGGCATCCAGCTGATCGATCGTCTTCAGATCGGCCATCGTTTCCTCCTGTTCATCGACCCGTTGCAGACAAAACGGGTCATGGTTTCATCTTCCATTGGGAATGCAAGAAGGGGCGACCGATTGGCCGCCCCTTCGCAGTGCCCGGTTTTAGAGCATGATCTTAGCGAGGTCCTTGACGCGGTTCGAGTAACCCCACTCGTTGTCGTACCAAGAAACGCACTTGATGGTGTCGCACTTGCCGCCCGGAACCATGGTGAGCTGGGCGTCGAAAATGGACGAATGAGCATTGCCGATGACGTCGCTGGAAACGATGGGCTCTTCGGTGTACTCGAGGATACCAGCCAGCTCGCCTTCTGCAGCGGCCTTCATAGCGGCGTTGACCTCTTCCTTGGTGACCTCGCGCTCAAGCTGAACTGTAAGGTCGACGAGCGATCCGTCAGGGGTGGGAACGCGCACTGCGAAGCCGTCGAACTTGCCCTGAAGCTCGGGGAGAACCAGAGCAACGGCCTTCGCGGCACCGGTGGTGGTGGGAATGACGTTCTGCGCAGCGGCACGAGCGCGACGCAAGTCCTTGTGGGGAACGTCCAGGATGCGCTGGTCGTTGGTGTAGGAGTGGATGGTGTTCATCAGGCCGCGCTTGATGCCGAAGTTCTCAAGCAGGACTTTGGCGAACGGGGCAAGGCAATTGGTGGTGCAGGACGCGTTGGAGACGATGTTGTCCTTTTCCTTGTCGTAGTCCTTGTCGTTGACGCCCATGACGATGGTCTTATCGACGTTGGTGCCGGGAGCGGTGATGATGACCTTCTTAGCGCCTGCGGTGATGTGGTCCTTGGCGGTGTTGCCATCGCGGAAGAAGCCGGTGGCCTCGACGACGACGTCGACGCCGAGCTCAGCCCAGGGGAGATTCTTCGGCTCGCGCTCGCAGCACACCTTGAAGGAGTGGCCGTCGGCGGTGATGACGTCGCCATCAACCGTAACGGAGTCGTACACGCGGCCATGGACGGAATCGTACTTCAACAGATGGGCCATGGTGTTAATGTCGCCCAGATCGTTGATTGCCACGACCTCGAGTTCCGGATCGTTCACGGCTGCACGGAAGACAAGGCGGCCAATGCGCCCGAAACCGTTGATAGCAACCTTCGTAGCCATTCGTATCCCCTTTCATCAAGATACTGTTCATGAAGCTAAGGTTAGCGTCGTCTCTCTCAGACGACGTACATTTTCATTTTACCCCTTAACCTCGCGCGCCATTTGCTCGATTCGGCGAACGCGATGGTATACGGCTGATTTCGAAAGCGGAGGGGACGCGTACTCCCCCAATTCCTTGAGCGTGGCATCGGGATGCTTGGCCCGTAGACGGATGATTTCCTGCAGCGCAGGCGGCAGGTTGTCCAGCCCGTACGTCTCAAGGACGATGCGCATGGCGTAAATCTGGTCGAACGAGGCGTTCGCGGTTTTGATCTGGTTGGCGACCTCGGCGTTGATCAGGCGGTTCGTATCGTTGCGCACGCTTTTCACCACGCGAGCGTCCTCCATGACGATAGCAGCGTGGTGCGCGCCGACGAAAGCCAAGAACTCAAGGATGGCCTCGCCGCTTTTCAGGTACACCATATACGAATTGCGACGCTGCTGAACGCGAGCCGCTATCCCCTTCTCAGCCATCAGCTCGACTAAGCCGTTGGCTAGCGGTTCGCTTTCGACCGTGATCTCGAAATGGAAATCGCCGCGCGGATTGGAGACGAAACCGCTGCCCAAGAACGCGCCGCGCAGATACGCCGCGGCACAGCACTGCTTGTTCACCAGCGACGGCTTGATGCCAAGCTCGAGGCCGTCTTCGCCAAGCACGCCAAGATCGACGAGCGCCTCGGCGAGCTTAGGCTGAACAGGGATGTTGATCAGGTAATTCGGCGTTTGATGCAAAACGCTCCTGCGAACGGTGAGCTCGGTTTTCAGCCCGTAAATCTCGTGCACCAGGCGAATGACCAAGCGCGCGACGGAAGGCGTATCGGTTGCCACCTCGACGCGATAGCGGTTCTTGCCGCTGAAGAACAGCGTGCCCTCGATGCGGATTATGGCCGCAAGCTGCGCGCGGTCGCAATGCGAGCACACGGGCTCGACACGCGAGAGCTCTTCTTTCACATCCGAGGTGAACGACACAGTTCCAGCACCTCCACGAACGCGGCCTGCATTTTACGGGGGTCGTGCCAGGTGGGACGCATACCGTCAACCAAATCGCGCTGAATGACGCGCGTGCCATGCGACTCGATGGCGGCAACGACCTCGTCGGAAGCAATGACGGGCCTTGCGCGCATAGTATCGTTATCGACGCCGTACGTCATGCTCTCGCGCACGTTCACCCCACTTGTCGCGGGCCTATGGACCAGCATGAAGTCAAGAAGCCCCGAAAGGCCGTGCTTCTCAAGCGCCTCGAAATGCTCGTAGGCGTTCAAACCCCACGTCTCGCCTTGCATGTCGGCAAGCGAGCACACGAACAACGTCTTGCCCTTCGATTCACAAATGGCGTCGACGATGCCCGGAACAAGCAAGTTCGGGATGATGGACGTGTACAGCGAGCCCGGACCCAAAACGATAAGATCGGCCTGACGGATTGCCTGAAGAGCGGGCTCATAAGCAATGATCGGCTCGGTCGAGCGCAAGTTGACGGTTTCAAGGGCGCTGCGTGAATGGCAGGCAACAGCCTGACCCTCGAGCACATGACCATCGCGCGTCTTCGCCACAAGGTTCACGCGATTGAGCGTCGAAGGATACACATGCCCGCGGGCGTTGAGGATGCGCTCGCAGATCTTGATCGCCTCGGGAAAACTGCGGCTGGTGACTTCCAAACTTGAAAGCATCAGGTTGCCCAGCGTATGGTTCTCGGCAAACGAAAAACGCAGTTTGAACGCGGCGGTAAGCGGATCATGCGGATCGGCTGCCATGGCGGTGATGCATTTGCGAACGTCGCCCGGAGCCGTGACGCCCGCCTCGTCGCGCAGGATGCCGGTTGACCCGCCGTCGTCGGCCATGGCCACCACAGCCGAGGTTTCGGCTCCCATGGAAAGCAGCGTGCGAATGGACATAGGGGCACCCGTTCCGCCGCCGATGACGACGGCCTTGGGAGCACGTCCGTCAACCGAAGGGGCCTCGATCTCGGAAAGCGAATCGAAGGCGCCGGTGGCGGAGGGATCGTGGGTGAACGGCGGCGTCTGCGCGGGCTTGTCCTTTCGAGGCGCGCCGATGCCAGCACGCACGGCCGCAACGCGGCCCGTGACGTCGATAGGGAGTTTTTGAAGCATCACGCACCGGCCTTATGGGCGCAATCGCCTTCTACCGCAGGGTCGCAACCGGCGGGATCGGCGTTCACCAGCGTGCCGTCGGCGCGCTCGGCCAGCGCAAGGTCGCGATGGGCGACGCTGACGCGATATCCCCTTTGACGCAGGTAATTGCCCGTCTCTTCGGCCAGAACCACGCTGCGATGCTGGCCACCCGTACAGCCAACGGCAATGGCGAGCTGCTGCTTGCCCTCGTCAACATACCCGGGCATGACCGTGTCAAGAAGCGCCTCCCACGCCTTCAGGAAGTTCTCGGTTTCCTTGCGATACATAACGAAATCGCGGACCGGCGCGTCGAAGCCGGTTAGATAGCGAAGCTTAGGGTCGTAGAACGGATTGGGCAGGTAGCGCACGTCCATGACCAGGTCAGCATCTTCGGGCAACCCGTGCTTGAAGCCGAACGAGTACACAACGACGGCCAAACCCTCGCGACGCTCGCCTGTGGAGAACTCGGTATACAGACGCGAACGGAGCTCACCCGGCGTGAGATCGGTGGTGTTGATAATCAAGTCGGCATGCTCGCGCAGGTCATACAAAAGGTCGCGTTCACGAGAGATGCCGCGGGAAATGCTTGCACCGTCGGCGCACAGCGGATGGCGGCGACGCGACGATTTGTAGCGGGCGATGAGCTTCTCGTCGTCGGCATCCAAAAAGACAATAGTGAACGGGATTTTCTTAGCGTCCAGATCGGCAAGGGCGTCACGCATGCTTGCAAAGAACGAACGCGTACGCGCATCGCAGACAATGCAAAGCTTGCGGGAGCCATCAGGCTGGCTGGGCACGTCGTTCATGCTGACAAGCTCCCCAATTAACGCAGGCGGCAAGTTATCAACGCAGAAGTAACCCAAATCCTCGAAAATATGCAGGGCCTCGGTTCGGCCCGCGCCTGACATGCCGCTGATGATCACCAACTCGGGCAACGACGACTCGTCGATGTTCTGCTCGGTCATGAGCTGCTCCTTAACTCGCTGAATCATCTTGATGCGCTGGGAATTCCCGCTGCGCCTGAACGTTCATCCACGCCGATCATTCGTCTAGAGGTTCTTCGACCTGCTGTTCTTTTGCTTCGGCGGAAACCTTTTCCGTCTTGTCATTATACTGCCGCAGCACGCGATAGCACTCCTCGGCTACCTCGACCGGCAGAACACCCGCACCCTTGATCTCTTGAAGCGAAGCCTCGCGCAAGTTCTTGAACGACTTGAAGTGACGCAGAAGCGCCTTCTTGCGCACCGGGCCCATACCGGCGACCTCGTCAAGGATGCTTGAAGTCATTCCCTTGCCGCGCAGCACGCGATGGAACGTGATGGCGAAACGATGCGCCTCGTCGCGCACCTGCTTCACCAGGTAAAGCGACGCCGAACCACCTGGCAGCACGACAGGGCCGGTATCCTGCCAAGGGACGAACAGTTCCTCATCTCGCTTCGCAAGACCCGCAAGGGCGATATCATCGATGCCCATCTTGTCGAACATCTCCATAACCGCCGAAAGCTGCGGCTTGCCACCGTCAAGGATGATGAGATCGGGCTTTTTGCCGAAACGCTCGTCGGCCATGCGCTCGGGGGCATAACGGCGCGACATGACCTCCTGCATCGAGAGGAAATCGTTCGCTTCATCGAGCTGGGCTTTTATCTTGAAACGACGATATTGGTTCTTGTCTGGCTTGCCGTTGGTGAACACCACCATCGAGGCAACCGTGTAACTGCCGTGGTTGGTGGAGATGTCGAAGCACTCGATACGCAGCGGCGGCTTGTCCATGCCAAGTGCGCTTTCCAGCTGCAGCAAGGCGTCGTTGATGCGCTTGTCGTCATAATTGGTGCGGACCTTATAGCGCAACAGCGTATGCTGGGCGTTCTTCTCGGCCATGGTCACAAGCTCAGCCTTCTCGCCCTTCTGCGGGGCGACGAAGCGCACCTTTGCCCCGTGAACACTGGCAAGCTTCTGAGTGAGCCAGCTTTCCATGGCCGTCGCATCTTCGGGGAGCTCGCGAAGGATAACCTCACGCGGAATCGACGTTGAGGCCTCGTAATAGCGCAGCAGGAACATATGGAGCAGATCCTCGTCCGGAACATCGCGCCCGCGGTCGAGGACGAACTCGTTCGAGTTGATGATGCGCCCCTCGCGGACCATGAAAACATGCGCCGCCGAGACGGTTTCCTCGCGGAACAGGCCGATGACATCGGCGTTCATGTTATGCGAGGTAACGGCATGCTGCTTGTCGTTAAGCGACTTCACGGCATCGATGCGGCTTTTGATGCGCGCCGCGCGTTCGAAGTCGAGCTCGGCAGCCGCAGCCTGCATCTCTTCGGTCATGTCGCGGATGAACTCGCCGTGGTTGCCCTCAAGAAAGCGAGCTACCCGCTTGACGTTCTCAGCATATTCCTCGGGGCGGATCTGCCCACAACAGGCCCCGGGGCCAAGCCCCACATGGTAATCGAAGCAAGGGCGCGTGTTCGAAAGGGCAAGCTCGCCCTTTTCCTGACGACGCCGCAAAGCACGCCAGTCGGCGCACGAGGTGGAGCAAATCGGAACGATCCTGCGCACCGCGTCGATCATCGTGCGGGCGGCGCGGCTATCGGTGAAGGGGCCGAAGTAACGCGTGTCAGAACGGCGCTTCTCACGTGTGAACTTGATGGCAGGAAAAGCATCACCCGTGGTAAGGGCGATGAATGGATAGGACTTGTCGTCCTTGAAGTCGGCGTTGAAATACGGCGTGTACTGGTTGATGAGCTCGCGCTCCAAAACCAACGACTCGTGCTCGTTGCCAACGACGATGTATTCGAATGAGTCGATCTGCTCGACAAGCAAGGGGATCTTCGCACGATCGTCCTGGAAGTTCACGTACTGGCGCATGCGTGCGCGAAGCTGCTTGGCCTTACCAACGTAAATAACCTCGCCGCGAGCATTCTTCCACAAATAGCACCCCGGAAGCGTGGGGACGCTGTCAAGCTGACGCTTGATGCGCGCGATCTTCTCTTCTTGGCTGGCGCGTGCTCGTGCGGCCTTTTCTTCAGGGTCGGAATCGACATCTTCCGCGGACGCATAGTGAGAGCCCGACCACAAGTCGTGCTCGTCTAGGGGTTCGTTTTCGAAATCGGAATGCGAGGGTTGCATATTCTCACGCTTACCGTGCTTGCCGTGCGGGTTCAACGCGTTGAAGTATAGCAAAGGCAACCGCAATCAAAGCCCCTGCAAGAGCAACGCACGATATCCCCGCCCCAGCGTTTATAATCCGATGAACGACACAGCAAAGCGAATCGGATTCAATCCAGAAACGACCACACCATGAGATTCCTTCATTTAGCCGACCTGCATCTCGGGAAAAGCGTCGACGGCTTCTCGCTGATCGACGACCAGAAGTTCGCCCTTCGACAAATCCTCTCACGCATCGAACGCGAAGCCGCAGCCACGCCGAAACTCGATGCGGTCCTGATCGCGGGCGACTTCTACGACAAACCGCAACCTTCGGCAGAGGCCGTCGGTCTTGCCGACTGGTTTCTGACCGAGCTGGCTAAAACCCAGGTGAAATGCTTCATCATCCCCGGAAACCACGACTCGGCCGAACGCTTGTCGTACGCGAACGGAATACTGTCCGATGCCGGCATTCACATTGCCGGCTCCTTCATGGGCTCGATCGATCACTTCAGCCTTGCCGACGAACACGGCCCAGTGACGTTTTGGCTGCTGCCGTTCGTGAAACCCGTGAACGTGCGCGCGTTCTTCCCCGATGACGAGATCGGAACCGATTACGCCGCCGCCATCAAGACGATGCTGCAACACGAAGACATCGATTACGCCAAAAGGAACGTTGCCTTGGTGCATCAGTTCGTCTCGTTTGGATCGCAAAAACCCGAGACATCCGATTCGGAGCTTGCCTCGGTAGGCGGTTTGGACGAAGTCGACTCCTCGATATTCGACCAGTTCGACTATGTGGCCCTGGGTCACATCCATAAGTCGCAGCCACTTGGCAAGAAGAACATGCGCTATGCCGGATCGCTTTTGAAGTACTCCTTCTCAGAAGCAGGCCAAGAGAAACGCTTCCCCTTGATCACGCTTGGCGAAAAAGGCCGGATAGATATCGAATTCGTCGAAATCCAGGCGTTGCACGACATGCGCGAGATCAAAGGACCCCTGGCGGACCTGATTAGCGAGGACGTGGTGAATGCAGCACCCGCCGACGACTACCTGCACATCACGCTAACCGACGAGAATCCCATCATCGATGCGCTTGCTCGGGTGCGCGCCGTCTACCCCAACATGATGGAGCTCGACTATCAAGCAACCCTCGATCGCATGAACGCCCAAAGGGACATCGCGATGCAGCCAGAAAAGCTCAATCTCTCGCCCAGTCAGCTCTTCGAGGAGTTCTTCGAAGAGCGTCTGGGAAGACCCCTTTCCCCTTTGCAGCGCTCGACGTTTCAGCGCGTGCTTGAATCATGCATGGAAGACGGTGATGCCGAATGAGACCCATCAAGCTTGTCATCAGCGCATTCGGCCCTTACGCACAAGAAACGACCGTCGACTTCGAAAAGATCGGCTCATCGGGCTTGTATCTCATCTGCGGCGACACAGGGTCGGGAAAGACCACCATCTTCGATGCGATCTCCTTCGCATTGTTCGGCATGCCCACGGGCGAAACCAGAAGCGCAGCGAATCTTCGAAGCGACTTCGCCGACCCGGCAACTAAAACATTCGTCGACCTGACGTTCGCCTACCGCGACAAGGAATACCGCATCGTCAGGAACCCGCGCTACGAAAGGCCCGCCAAACGCGGAAGCGGCATGGCGACCGAGCAGGCCGCAGCTGAACTGCACCTTCCCGACGGCGGTGTCGAAACCGGCCCCGTTGCCGTCGATGCGAAAATCAGGGAGACGCTTGGCGTGACGAAAAGTCAATACGAGCAGATCGCAATGATCGCGCAGGGCGAATTCAAGAAGCTGCTGAATGCCAACACGAAAGACCGCGCCGACATCTTCCGCCATATTTTCAGCACAGCACCCTACGAGGCGCTTCAAAACGAGCTCAAGTCGAAGGCAAATGCGCTGAAGAACGCGAATGAGCGTGCAAACGAGCGCATTGCCTCCCTTGCGCGTCAAGTTAACCTGAACCCCGAAAGCAAAGGTTTTGCCGAAGTGGATCGCATGATCGCTCTTGGCGCGATCGACGCCGACAAATTAAAGGGCATCGTGGGAGACGCCATTACAGCGGACAAGGAAAAAGCGCAGACGCTTGCCGCCACGAACAAAGATAAACGCAACCAGCTGCAAAACACCGAAAGCGAACTTGGCAAAGCGAAGCAACGTGCCTCGATGGAGGAACGACGTCGACGTTTGGAGGAAGGGCTAGCTCTTGCCCAAATCACCATGGACGAAGCGAAAACTCGCCTTGAAGCCACTCAGGCTAACGAGCCCGAACTTGCTTCCCTGCCCGCGAAAATCGAAGAAGCGCAGCGCTTGATGCAACTTGTCGATGAAACGGAACGAGCCAGGATCGATCTCGATGCCGCCGTGAACGCGCGCGATCGCGCAGTTAAAGCCGCAAGCGAATCAAGGAGGCAAGCGGAAGCGGCAGAATCCCTGCTCAAGGAACTTCTTGCCACGCAGGCAAGCCTTATCGACCTCACCCAAAAGCAACGCGATCTTATGCAAAAAATCGAGGCGCTGAAACAAGAGTGGAAGCGGCTCGACGAAACGTGCCACGAGTTCGATAAAGCCCTAAGCGAATCCGCGCAGGCGAATGCAAGTCTTTTGCAAGAGCAGGCAACCTATCGCGATGTTCAGCGAGCAAGCGATCGCGCTCTCGAGGAATCGCGCGCCGCAAGAAAAGCCTACCTTGACAACCAGGCGGGCATCCTTGCGCAGGAGCTTGAGGAAGGATCTCCCTGCCCCGTTTGCGGCTCGCAAAACCATCCCCGCAAAGCTTCCCTTATCGAATCTGCGCCTTCTAAAGAAGAAATCGAACGGCTCGAAAAGCTGTCGACCAGCATGCAAGCAACTGCAACCGAAGCTTCAGCCGCATGCGCACGCGCAAAGGCACATTACGAGGAGAGGCAAACCCGCCTGCTATCTTTGGAAGAGCGTTTCGGCAAACGCGATGATCTTGACGCCGCTGCAGCAAAAGTGAAAGAGGAGACTACGAAGCTCACGACCGAATACGCCTCTTTGGGCGATCCCGAAACGCAAGCGAAAAGGACAGCGGCGGAAATCGAGCGCGCCCAAAGCAGGATTGAGAAGCTCAAGCTACAGCAAGCCTCCCTCGATCAAGAAGCCACCCACACCCAAACTCTTTCAGCCGTTGCGGAAAGCAAGCTCGCAGAAAAAACCGCGGAGCTTGAAAGCCACGGCCGCACAGACAAGCAGCAACTTCACGCGAACATCGACACCCTGGTCAAACGCAAAAACCAACTTGAGGAAGCATCGCACGGCGCCAAGCTTGCGTTTGAGGCAGCGCGCAGCAAAGTGGTAGAGGAAACAGGAAAAGAACAGGCGCTTCGTTCAGAAATCGCACGCATCGACGCACTTGACATAAAAGAGCTGGCAGCGCGCAAAGAAACCCTTCAGAGACAACTCGAAGCGATCGCCAACGAATTGGAGCCGTACGAAAAACGAATAGCCGTTAACGAGCGGGCGCTTTCGAGCATCGAAAGGGAACTCGAAGAAACCGATCGAACCCGCAAGGAGTACGGGGAGCTTTCCGTTCTCGCCGACGTGGCGTGCGGCACGCTGAAAGGATCGCAGCGAATATCATTTGAAACCTACGTGCAAACGATTTACTTCGACATGGTGATCGCGGCATCAAACGCTCGCTTGGCTTTGATGGCGGGCGGGCGTTTCGAGCTCAGAAGAAAAGCAAGTGCCACGCTTTCGGGAAAAACGGGGCTTGATCTGGATGTGTTCGATAGATATACCGGCAAGTCGCGCGATGCGTCGACATTGTCGGGCGGTGAGTCGTTTGAAGCGTCACTTTGCTTGGCTTTGGGGCTCTCCGACGTCGTTCAAAGTCTGGCGGGCGGAATCCAGCTTGACTCGATGTTCATTGACGAGGGCTTTGGGACGCTTGACGATGAATCGCTTGCGAATGCCATCAACATGCTCGCTGAGCTTTCGACTGGCAATAGGCTTGTCGGAATCATCAGTCATGTAGACGAGCTGAAAACCGCAATCGATCGGAAGATCGTCGTGAAATCGGGCCCGCAAGGGTCATCACTCGAAGTGATCGCGTAGAAACGAAACGCGTAAACACCGCGCCCAGCACCGATTAGCAAACGGAAAATACGCGACGCCCAGTTGAACGGTCGCTTGAACAGCAAGTAGCAAACAGACGACCGCCCGAATCACCAGGCGGTCGTTTGGCCGTGCGCCTTAACTAAAATGGATTATTCAGAAATGGTCTTCGTTGAGATGATATTGTTCGGCGAGATGAGCACCGCAGCAATAGTCCCACGATCGCGACGATCCACCACATAAGCGTTGCTCTTCTTCAGCTTATGCGACGAGGAAGAGGAAGCCGAGCTTGAGGCGGAAGAAGCGGAAGAAGATGCCGATCCAGCCGAAGCGGCCTTTTCTGCATCAAGCGCAGATTTTGCCTCCGTTTCCGCGCGCGCCGCATCGGCTTTCTTCTCGATCTCAGCTTGCTCGGCAGCAGTCAAAGATTCGACGTTGTCTGCATTCTGGCCATCTTCGGTTGCCGCCCCGCGAGGCTCATCGTCAGCCGACTCTCCCTCGGCGGTTTCTTGATTCTCAGACGACGAGTCACCCTGCTCATCGGACTCGATAAGCTCATCCTTCGGGGACTCGCCAAGTTGCAAGATCACATCGACGCCATCGACCGATTCAAGATATTCGTTTTCGGAGTACTCCAATGCCACGACGATGTCGACATGACGCTGGGCGAAAAGGGCGATCTGCCGATCGATCGAAAGATACGGCGTGTCCTTATCTACCGGCATGAAACCGATGCGATACCCGTTATGCAAAAGCACAAATGATTCCGCGTACCTGAAGCCGTTGGTACGCAGCGAAAACACGTTGGCACCCTTGTCGCCATACGACTTTTTGGTGTCCGCCAGCAGCACCGTAGACGAAACACGGTCATCAGCCATCGGTTTGACGGGGGCTGCCTGCGGCGTGTCAGTGCCCTCATAGAGCACAACCACGTAGCCATCCATGTTTCCCACGGTGTCGTCGATGGTGGTTGCCGCCAGGTTCCACTTGTGACCGTTAGTCAGGTAGAACCCGAAGAACCCGGCACCGCCCAAAAGCAGCGCCATCAAAAGCACCAAGGCGATTATTTCTCGTTTTCGCTTATCCATAGCCGTTGATGATACTACTTGGCGAGGATCTTCTTAAGGAACGCACCGGTATAACTACCGGGAACCTCGGCGACGTGCTCGGGAGTTCCGTACGCCACGACCGTGCCGCCGCCGTCGCCGCCCTCGGGACCCATATCGATGATACGGTCAGCCGACTTGATGACGTCAAGGTTGTGCTCGATGACAAGCACGGTGTTGCCAGCGTCGACAAGACGCTGAAGAACCTCAAGCAGCTGACGGACATCCTCGAAATGAAGGCCCGTGGTGGGCTCGTCCAGAATATAGAACGTTTTGCCCGTTTGACGTTTCTGGAGCTCGCTGGAAAGCTTGACGCGCTGCGCCTCGCCACCGGAAAGCGTCGTTGCGGGCTGGCCAAGCCTGATATAGCCCAACCCGACATCGTGAAGCGTGTCGAGCTTTCGCTTGATGCCCGGGATGTTCGTGAAAAACTCGCGCGCCTCGTCAACGGTCATATCAAGCACCTGCGAAATGTTCTTGCCACGGTACGTAACCTGAAGCGTCTCACGGTTGTAGCGATCGCCGCCGCAAACCTCACAGGGGACGTAAATATCGGGAAGGAAGTGCATCTCGATCTTGATCTGGCCATCGCCCTTGCATGCCTCGCAACGACCGCCCTTCACATTGAACGAGAAGCGGCCCGGCGAGTAACCGCGCGCCTTCGACTCGCTTGTCGAAGCGAACAGCGCGCGAATGTCGTCCCATAGTCCGATGTACGTTGCTGGGTTCGAGCGTGGTGTACGGCCAATGGGGCTCTGATCGATGTTAATCGCCTTGTCAATTGCCTCAAGACCGGAGATCTTGCGATATGCGCCCGTGCGCTTGCGCGCATGGTTGATCTGGTTGGAGAGGATCGGCGCCAAAGTGTCGGTTACCAGGGAGCTTTTACCCGAACCCGAAACGCCTGTGACAACCGTCAGCGTACCAAGCTCGATTTCGATCGAAACGTTCTTCAAGTTGTTCTCGGAAGCGCCGACCAGCTTGATCTTGCCCTTCTTCGGGTTGCGTCGTTCTTTCGGAATGGCGATTTCCTTCGCGCCCGAAAGATATTGTCCGGTAATCGATTCAGGATTGGCCATGATGTCTTCAGGCCTGCCTGCGGCAACAACGTAACCGCCTAGCTCGCCGGCGCCAGGGCCCATATCGACCACGTAATCGGCAGTGCGGATGGTATCTTCATCGTGCTCGACCACGATGACGGTGTTGCCCAAATCACGAAGACGCTGCAACGTGGCAATGAGCCTTTCGTTGTCGCGCTGATGCAAACCGATAGAAGGCTCGTCAAGAATGTAAAGCACGCCCATAAGGCCGGCGCCGATCTGCGTGGCCAAGCGGATACGCTGCGCCTCGCCACCGGAAAGAGTGGCGGTAGCGCGCTCAAGCGTCAGGTAGTCAAGACCAACGTCCACCAAGAACTGCAAGCGCGCAATGATTTCCTTGACAATGGGACCGGCAATGCGCTCATCGGCCCCAGAGAACGACAAACCCTTGAAGAATGCGAGCGAATCGCGAGCGCTGAGGTTGCAGACGTCGAAGATGGACTTGCCATTGATGGTAACGGCAAGGATTTCGGGCTTCAGACGCTTTCCGCCGCACGTAGGGCACGGAATGGTTGAGAAATACTGCTGGTACTTCTCGCGTTGCATGTCGCTTGAGGCATCGTGGAGCTTTTCCTCGATGGCTTTAATAGCGCCATGCCACTCGATGTACCAGTAGGTTTCGCGGCCGTCGACGGTGTGGTAATCGACACGAACGCGACCTTTCACGCCATGCAGAATGCCTTTGCGCACCTTTGCGGGGAGGTCCTCCCACGGCGTTTGGTCATCAGCGCCCAAATGGTTCGCCACGGCGTTGATAACCTGAGGAAAATAATTACCCGACTTGAACGGCGCAATGGCGCCTTCGGAAAGAGACAAGGTCTTATCAGGGACAAGAAGGTCGGGGTCGACCTCCTCGCGACTGCCGATGCCCGTGCAATCGGGACAAGCACCGTATGGCGCATTAAAAGAGAAATCACGCGGCTGAAGCTCGTCCATGGAGTGACCGTGCTCGGGGCATGCAAGCGCAAGCGAGAAGACGTGCTCACCCGGGCCAAGACCGCCTTTAGCACCCGACGAGACCTTGCTTTCGCCAAGCGGGTCGCCGTTCTTGTCGAGCAGCTGCACCAGCACGCGTCCCTCGGCGATGGTAGTGGCAAGCTCAACTGCTTCCGCCACGCGACCGAGCGACTGGGGCTTCAGGACCACACGATCGACAACGACGTCGATGAAGTGCTTGATCTGCTTGTTCAGCGTGATTTCTTCATCCGTCAGACGACGGACCTCGCCATCGATGCGAACACGAGCGAATCCCTCTTTGGCAAGATCTTTGAACAGCTTCGTGAACTCGCCCTTGCGACCCGCCACAACAGGAGCCATGATCATTGCGCGCGTACCTTCGGGGGCAAGGCGCATGATCTCATCGGTTACCTGGTCGGTTGTCTGCTTCTTGATTTCGCGTCCGCATTCGGGGCAATGGGGAACGCCAACGCGCGCGTAAAGAAGACGCAGGTAATCATAAATTTCAGTAGTAGTGCCCACAGTGGAGCGCGGGTTGCGCGAGGTGGTTTTCTGATCGATTGAGACTGCCGGCGAAAGGCCGTCGATGCTATCGAGATCAGGCTTGTTCATTTGCCCCAAAAACATGCGCGCGTAGCTGGACAGGCTTTCAACATAGCGGCGCTGGCCCTCGGCGTACATGGTGTCGAAAGCCAAGCTAGACTTGCCCGAACCCGACAAGCCCGTGATAACGACAAGCTCGTCACGCGGGATTTCAAGATCGATGTTCTTCAAATTGTGCTCGCGAGCACCCTTTATGACGATGGACTTCTGTCCCATTGATCTTTCGCCCTTCATGATTCGCGGCGGCCGAAGCCGCCCTTCTCCTCTTTCGGTCTCATTTTAGAACGCTTGTTCCCAAGAGGAAATGGTGAGAAACCGCACCACAAGAATACAAAAGTTTGTTCGATAAAAAACGAGCAGAAGAGCCCCAGCGCGAAGCGCGAAAGCCCTTGAAAAGATCCTAGTCAAGCTCCCCGAAAAACCAAAACGGATCCCCGCCCTCGCCGGCGATCAGACCATCACCCGCGAGGATGCGCCCGACGATGCACCTGCTTCAAACGGGAGGGAGTCAGATGCGTGTAGATCTGCGTGGTTGACAAACTGGAGTGACCAAGCATTTCCTGAACGCTTCGCAGATCAGCCCCGCCGGCCAACAAATCAGTTGCAAACGTATGACGCATGTCATGAGGCGAGAGGGAATCATCAAGCCCGGCCTCGCGCACCGTCTCCTTGAACATCTTGCGCATGGCATCGGTGCCCATTTGGTTCCCGCGCGTCGACACGAAGAAATATGGCGACGACTTGTCACGCAAAAGCGCAGGCCGATAATCGTAGAAATATCGCTTCATGGTCTCGATGCAAAGGTCGTGAAGCGGGATGATGCGCTCTTTCCCGCCCTTGCCGAAAACCTTCACCTGACACTGATCGAAATCAACGCAATCCCTGCGCAAACCCGAAGCTTCCGAAATACGGGCACCGCATGCATACAGGAATTCCAACAAGGCCTGATCACGCATAGCGGCAGCCCTTGTAAGCTCATCGGTTGCCTGATCGGCGTGCGAGAAACGGACGCTCAACAGTTTGACCATATCATTCGGAGCGATGACAGTCGGCAAGCTTCGACTGTTTCTGGGACCTTGAAGAGCACTAGCAGGGTCGCCTTCGATAATGCCCTTAACGTGTAGCCACTGGAAGAAACCGCGCAACGACGAAAGATGCCGATTCACCGTCGCACGCTCATAACGAGCGCGATCAAGATCTCCCAAATACGCACGTAAATCACGATGCGAAACGAAGAGCGGGTCGATCTCGTGCGACGCGCACCAACGGACATATGCGTCAAGGTCACGCGTGTATGCACGAACCGTATGAGGTGACGCACCGCGTTCCGCCTCAAGCTCGAAGCAGTAATCCTCCGTCAAAGACCGAGCACGCTCGACGGAAGCCTTATCGAAAGAAGGGGCTTTACCGGCCCCTTTCTTCCCTTTTCTTACGGACGTGCGCGTTTTTGGACGCAACAGCGCGTTGTCGCCAGTTGGTTCGCCCATGCTAAAGCAACCCACAAGCCACAAGGGCTTCCTTGTACTGCGCAAGAGCCTTGGAGCCGCGCTCGGCATAAGCGGCATAGCGTTGCTGCTTGTTGCGAATATGCTGATCGAGCGGCACCATGATACCGAAATTGACGTGCATGGGCTGGTAATCAGTGGTGTTCGGGTCGACAGAGTGATCGATAAGCGCGCCGAATACCGTGTCATGCGGAAGGACTGGAGCTTCAATGCCGGCAAAAAGAGCCGCAACGGAAAGAGCCGCGTGCAATCCCGACCTGATAGCCTCGCAATAACCTTCAGTGCCGCACAGCTGACCTGCGGTGAACACAGGTATGCCAAGCACATCCGAGGCACACTGAAGCTGAAGGGTCGAATCCAGAAGACGCGGTGCATCGATGAAGGTATTTCGATGCATGACGCCGTATCGCGCAAACTCAGCGTTCTCGAGACCGGGGATCATCTGGAACACGCGCTTCTGCTCGCCGAACTTAAGGTTCGTCTGAAAGCCAACAAGGTTGAAACTGTTCTCGCCTGAATCCTCCGCGCGCAACTGAACAGCTGCCCAAGGGCGCCTGCCTGTTCGCGGATCGGTCAAACCAACGGGTTTGAGGGCGCCGAAGCGCGGCGCATCGGCACCTTTTCGGGCGATCTCCTCGATAGGTTGGCAAGCCTGGAACAGTTCTTTGGTTTCGAAATCGCGCATGATAACGCGATCTGCCTGAAGAAGCTCAGCGATGAATGCCTCGTACTCTTCTTTTGTGAACGGGGCGTTCAGATAGTCGCCCTGAGCCGCGCCGTCGGCGCCAACCGAATCCTCGTAGCGGCTCTGTCTGAAGACCTTCGTCATATCAAGCGAATCGGCCATGACGATAGGCGCCGCAGCGTCGTAGAAAGCCAGATAGTCGCCGCCAATGACGGAAGACAGCGCCGATGCCAAAGAATCGCTTGTCAAAGGGCCCGTGGCGATCACGAGGGCATCAGCGCCCTTTGCCGCCTGCTCCAGCGAATCAACCTCGCCACGAACGAACGTGATCTTCTCATTCTCACGTACGGCTTTCGTTACCGCCTCCGCGAACAGCTCGCGGTTCACGGCGAGAGCGCCGCCCGCAGAAACCTCGGTATCAAGCGCGAATCCATACAGGAACGAGTCGAGCTCGGATAGCTCGGTCTTCAACATTCCCGCAGCGCTTTCTGGCTTCTTGCTTTTCAGCGAATTCGAGCAGACCAACTCGGCACACGAACCTGTTTTGTGGACGTCGGTTTGGACGTCGGGGCGCATCTCGTGAAGGACAACGTTGAAGCCGCGCTTAGCCAACTGCAAAGCGGCTTCACTGCCTGCCAATCCGGCGCCGATTATAGATACAGTCTTTTCCATGCGCTTCAGTCTAAACGAAGGCGAACCATAAAACGCTCAAAGCAATGCCAATTCCCGCAATCTCGCCTTAATAATCGGGGACGACCGCGCTCCACCGCCCGTCAAGCTGCCTGGCAACCAAACCCGCACCCTCGAAATCGGCAAGCGCCTCCATAAGCCACACGGGAACCTCGCCAGAACCGGTGATCTCAGAAGCAAGGTCGTAAAGCGAGTCAATATCCATCGGAGCAGCCCGCAGAGCCTCAAGGACGCGGCCCTGAGGGGAATCGGCGTCGGGTCCACCCGTGGACTTAGCACAGCCTTTTTGAACAAGCAGCCCGAAGCAGCGAAACAAAGCGTCGTCAAACGACTCGTCGTCGACTACAGGGGTGGCACCTTGGCAAAGAAGTCGATTCGACCCCAAAGACGCCTCGGAAGTTATCGCTCCGGGAACAACTAGAACCTCTCGCCCAAGGTCAAGCGCTTCATCCGCTGTGGTGAACGTGCCAGAAGGCAAACCTGCCTCGACGATCAAAACAGCCTGGGACATCGCCGCGATAAGGCGGTTCCTTCGCCGAAACGTCCAAGGACGCGGCTGAAAGTCCCAGGGATGCTCAGACACGATCGCCCCTCCCGTATCGACGACACGCTGGAACAAAGGCGCGTTCGCTGCAGGGTAAATCCAGTTGCACCCACCACCAAGGAACACAACGGTCTTTCCCATCGCATCCAAAGCCGCTGCATGCGCGGCACTGTCGCAGCCTTTCGCCCCACCGGAAACAACCAAAACGCCGCGCTCTGCCGCACGATGTGCAAAGCGCTTCGCGCAGCTTCGGCCATAAGGCGTCGCTCGACGCGAACCGATGACAGCCAAACCGCTGCTCTCCATTGATGCGGGATCGCCTATCAAGTACAGGGATTCGGGAGGATCGCTGAGATCCTCGAGTTCCACTGGGTACCCAACCCCGCCGCGATGAACGACATGCCTTTCACCTTTTAACTGCTCCGGCACCTCAATCACCTGCCTCTCGAATCCTGAAACCAAGCGCTTCGCACAAATCGCGCTTCTCGACGCGTTCGGACTCCCTCATATCGGCGATCGTCCTTGCCACCGACAGCGTCCTGATCATCCCGCGCCCACTCATATGGCCAAGGCGGCAGGACTTTTCATAAAACGCCTGATCGGCATCGGACAAGGCACACGATCTAACAAGATCTTCCGAAACGCCGACGCTATGCCCGACATCGCGGCCCTGCCTCCATTCTCGAAACTCGCGACACGCCATCACGCCATCGCGCAACTGAGAAGACGAAGTTCCCCCTCCTGCATTCAAAACCTCATCTGCAGGAACGCGTCTGACGTCTATACGCATGTCGATCCGATCCATAAGCGGGCCGCCGATGCGGTTTCGATATGCCCTAACCTGAGCCTCCGAACACGTGCACTTTCGCTCGGGGTCGCCAAGGTATCCGCATGGGCACGGATTCGTCGCACCCACCAGCATGAACTTCGATGGAAAAGACACCGTGCCGTCGGCGCGCGTTATGAGAACCCGACCGTCCTCAATGGGCTGCCGCATCAACTGAAGAACCGCGGGTCTGAATTCAGCCAGCTCGTCAAGCATGAGCACGCCATTATGGGCAAGCGAAACCTCACCAGGACGCACAGGAGTGCTACCTCCTACCAAGCCCGCACCTGTCGAAGAGTGGTGGGGCGACCGGAAAGGCCTTCGACCCAACAGCAGCTCCCCGATCCCCAAACCGGCAACCGAATGAACAAGCGCGCTCTCAAGGGCCTCGTCTTTCGTCAATGGCGGAAGTATCGTAGGCAATCGCTGTGCAAGCATAGTTTTTCCCGACCCAGGCGGACCCATCATGAGAATGCCATGAGAACCGGCAGCTGCGATCTGAAGAGCACGCTTGGCAGGCTCATTTCCCCCGATATCGGAATAATCAACTTGAAAACCCTTATCCGAAAAAACTATTCGGGGAATACGGACGAAACTGCCCGTTAGCACGTCGCGCAGCATGCCCACACCCACTTGCCGAACGCCATCTATCTCGACGATCTCGGATCCATACGCGGCGCAGACCAAGTCTAGCCCTAAGTCACGTGCCGCAAGCGAATACGCCAGCAAGCCATCGACGGGCCGTACCGCGCCTTCCAGCGAAAGCTCTCCGACGAGCATCTTCCCTTTGGCAATGTCTGGTGGAACCTGACCGGTAACGATCAAAATGCCAACAGCTATGGCAAGATCGAATCCCGTGCCGCTTTTGCGCAGGGCGCTTGGAGCAAGATTCACCACCACCAACTCATTGGGCATGGAAAAACCCGACGACCTGATAGCGGCTTTAACGCGAACGCGCGATTCCTGAATGGCCACGTCTGTCATGCCGACGATATGAAAGCCCGGAAGCCCGCTGCTCACAGCAACCTCAACCTCAACATGCTCAGCTCGAACGCCGCGAATGGTAGCGCAGTTAACCGTGCACCGCCCACCCACGTCAGTCACCGCACCCAAAGGCGTTGACGTGATGGCGAAGCAAAGCCCGTTTGTTTTCGATCACAACGATGGCGATCACATCGAACCTGATAGGGGTGTCGCAACCTTCGATATTCAACGAATATGAGGCGGCGATCTTCTCGTAGCGCGATCGCTTCTCCTTAGTAACGGCATCTTCTGGAAGTCCCTTGGCAACCCCGGTTCTGGTTTTCACCTCAATGAAAACGACGTCGTTGCCATCTCGAGCAATGATATCCGCCTCCCCAAAAGGGCATTTCCAATTCCGCTCAAGAATCTCGTAGCCACGGCGCTCCAAGAAGCCAACCGCAACGTCCTCGCCTCGCTTGCCAAGGGACTGATTCCAGGAAGCCTTCGTCTGCGAAACGTCTTCTTGCCGATCGTTAAGTTCGTGTTCTTGCGTCATCGCACATCCTTTCTCGATGCCGAAGACGCTACAGGGACAACCTTTCAGCCACCAAGCAAGGCTCCAACAGCCACAAACAAAAATCCATCGAGGATCAAGCAGCAAATAACGCTCAATCATCGGGATCGCAACAGGCGGGCAAAATGCAGCGAAAAAGCGCTCGTGAACCGAAATAACGGTTCGCGAGCGCTGATCCACATGCAAAGTTATAAGGGATTTAAAACAATGACTCCTGCATGAACGAGGTGCAGAAAGACGCGCGATGAATAGGCGAAAGGCCATGTTGCTTGATTGCGGCTATATGCTTAGCCGAACCATAACCTTTGCAGTCCTCAAGGTCATACTGGGGATATTCGACTGCATAACGAGTCATCAAAGCATCCCTCTCGACTTTAGCCACAATGGAAGCGGCAGCAATGGAAGCGCACCGCGCATCACCCTTGACGACGTTCACCTCGCGTTTATCGAGGTGCATTGCATTGCCGTCCAGCAAGACGACATCGACCTCGATGCCCGCCTTCTCGATCTGGGCGATGGCAGAGGAGAAAGCGCGACGCAGTGACGCCGTCATGCCAATGGAGTCAATGACGTCAGGCTCGACATACTGCACGGTCCAAGCGATCGCCGTTTGACGAACCTGGTCGGCGATCTCCTCGCGCTTTGCAGGCGAAAGCTGTTTCGAGTCGTTTAAACCCTGGATGTGCGGCTCATCCGGCAAAACAACTCCGCCAACAGCCAAAGGACCAGCGATAGAACCACGACCAACTTCATCAAGCCCCAGAACAACTCTTCCCCCGTGTTCCTTGGCGATTGATTCTTGAAAGGAATACAAGCCGTCCAATCGTGTAATCTCGGCTCGCTGCGCCTCAAGACGACGCCTCGTGGACTCAACCGCACTGCGAACGCCCTTTCGCGTGTCTGCCGACAGGGAACGCTCAAGCACCGCGAACGATTCATCGTTAGCCTGAAGAAGCATCTGCTTGATTTCTTGTACGGTTGCGGCCATCGCGGGCCCTCCTGAAACAAAACGGTCAAACAAGTTGGAACAGCAAAAGCCATGTTACAACGAAAAAAGCCCGCGCGAGAGCACGGGCTTTGAGCAATTGAGCCAAAAGGCTTAGCGGAAGGACTTCTCCTTGATCTTAGCAGCCTTGCCAACCTTGTCGCGGAGGTAGTAGAGCTTTGCGCGACGAACCTTGCCCTCGCGAACGACCTCGATATGGTCGATCTTCGGGGAATGAACGGGGAACGTACGCTCAACGCCGACAGAGAAGCTCATCTTGCGAACGGTGAAAGTCTCGCGGCTGCTCTCGCCGTGACGACGGATGACATCGCCCTGGAAAACCTGGATACGCTCGCGGTTACCCTCGGTGATGCGATAGTGAACCTTAACGTTATCGCCAACGTGGAACTCAGGGATGTCCTGCTTGAACTGCTGCTGCTCGATTGCGCGAATGATATCCATTTCCTTTAGTCCTTCTATATGATCAAACCAAACATAAATAAAGTCTGTAGTAAAGACGCGATTAGGTAGTATATCGCCTTACTACATGCGATGCAAGGATTTTCAGCTTCGCCTTCGAAAATTATTCACCATTGAACAAAGATGCAGGTCAGAAGTAAAACCTTTGCACACAGCCGCGACGCGAACGCGACTAAAACACTATAGCAGAGAAAGCAAGGCGTATGCCGCGACACCTGCAAGAGCGCACCAAAGCAACGATTTCGTCAAACGAGCAACGACGACAACGACCAACGCTGCAAGAAGGGGAATGCCTGCCGGCCAAAAACCCGCATCGAACATGCCAGGCGTGAACAAGTCGTTGGCAACCAACGCCGCGAATGCGGCGGGCGGGATGAAGCTCAGTGCCTCGGCGATGCGAGGAGGCAGTTCCTTCCCTTTCAAGACGAACAAGGGAAGCACGCGGCACGCAAGCATGGTGACCATGCACAGCGCCAACATGATGGTGAAATCGTTCCAAGTGATGGGAGAAACCATGTTAGCGCCTTGCCTCTTTCACGCGAGAGAACACGATTGCGCACGCAACGCCAACAATGGCGCCGATCAAGATGGCAGGGCCCGCAAGACCCACGCACTTGCAAACCAACACGCCGACCATGGCGAACACAGCCGCAACGATGTTCGCGGCAGAGATCTTCTGGGTGGCCAACAGGCAAATGAAGATAGACGTCATGGCGAAGGCGGCAATGCTCAAGGGGATGCCGATAGCATTGCCCACCAGTACGCCAAGAACACACGAAAGCGTCCAAGACGTCTGCGACATCAGGTTAACCAGCGTTGATTCCTGAACAGTCCAACCGCCGGCAAGGAACTTGCTCATGTTCACGCCGAAGCTCTCGTCTGTTACCGTTGCGGCAAACAGGAAAGATAGGCGTTTGGGGGCGTTGGCGCACCACGGCGCGAACGACGCCGAATACAGCATCTGCCTGGTGTTGACAAGCGACACGCTTGCGATGATCGCCCCGATGGGAGACCCGGCAAGCCACATGTTGGGAATCATGAACTGACCTGCGCCCGAATAGAACAACACGCCCATAAGCAGCACCTGAAGCGCGTTCATCCCTATGGATGCACTCAGGATGCCGCACGGAATGCCGATGGCGACGTAGCCAAGGATAATGGGCAAGGCCTCATGGAAGGCGGAGGTTATGTTGCTTCTTGTGAACATGCGAAGATCGATTATAGCAATTGCGCCGTAAAACCGATCAAAATGATCCAAAAAGCGGATCACCCGACAAACGTCACACCAACGGTCGATCGAAACCCATCGAGCGCGGAACGAAAATCGACTCGAAGCGCTCTTTCGCATAGCGGTCGGTCATACCGGCAACATAATCGATGACCGCGCGTAAATGGTCGCCACCGGAAATCGCATGATATTCGTCGGGAACCACCTGGGGATTCTGCATGTAATAGTCGAACAGGGTCGAGACAAGGCGAACCGCCTTCTCAGATTCCATGCGCACCATCGGCGATCCGTAAACCGAATCGAAGAGGAAAGACCGCAGCTCTATCATGGCTTTGCCAATTGCGGGGCTCAGTTGGATATCGCCCTTGACGGCAGACGTCTCAACCAGGTCGGACACAAGCGTCTCGATGCGCGCGGAATGGTTGGAGCCCAAAAGACGATGCGTCGATTCAGGCAGTGATTCTTCGCTCAAAATACCTGCGCGAAGCGCATCGTCGATGTCATGGTTGATGTAAGCGATACGGTCGCAGATGCCGACAACGCGCCCTTCAAGCATTTCCGCGTGCAAATCGCCCGAATGGCACAGAATGCCGTTTCGGACCTCGGGCGTAAGATTCAACCCATGCCCGCCGTTCTCGATGACCTCGACTACGCGCAAGCTCTGCTCATTGTGTTTGAACAACATGCCTTGACGATCGGCGTCGGACGGGCCCGCGAAACCCACGGGTGCCAAACCGCGGTACTGTGCGATCTTGCGCGCAATGGCCTCCTCGCCGGTGTGGCCGAATGGGGTGTGACCAAGATCATGACCAAGCGCAATGGCCTCGGTTAAGTCCTCATTCAATGCCAAGGCGCGGGCGACCGTGCGCGCGATCTGAGCAACTTCAAGCGTATGCGTCAAGCGAGTGCGGTAATGGTCGCCCTCAACCGCCAAGAAGACCTGGGTTTTATGGGACAAGCGGCGAAACGACTTAGTATGGAGGATCTTATCGCGATCGCGCTGGTACTCATTACGAAGGTAATCGGGCTCGGTCGAGCGCGCCCTTCCCTCGGTTTCGTCCGAAAACGCTGCGCCCTCGCACAACAGGTCATGCTCGCGCGCTTCCTGCTCTTCCCTGCGGACAACCTTCATCGCGGCCCCCTTCGTCTCTGGCTTATCGCGATTGTACCAGCCATGCAGGTTAAATTAAGAAGCACTTTCGAATCCTCGGGCACAATGCCGCCCGATCGCCGTAATATTATCGCGAATAACGGAACGGATCCTGTCGCCCGCGCGGCAAGGTGAAGGAAGAAGGCGCAAATCCATGACCATCTGCAAAAGCATTGACGAGTTTATCGGAAACACCCCGCTGCTTGAACTTTCGAACTTCGAGAAAAACCACGGCCTGAACGCAACCATCCTCGGCAAGGTGGAGATGATGAACCCCGCAGGCTCCATCAAGGACCGCGTCGCGAAAGCTCTCCTTGACAGCGCAGAGGCAGCAGGCAAGATCAACAAAGACACCGTCCTGATCGAGCCCACGTCCGGAAACACCGGCATCGGCTTGGCCTCGCTTGCCGCCGCCCGCGGCATGCGCATCATCATCGTGATGCCCGAGAGCATGTCTATCGAACGCCGCAAGCTCATGAAGGCATACGGAGCCGAGCTGGTTCTGACCGACGGATCGAAGGGCATGAGCGGCGCCATCGAGAAGGCCGATCAACTGCATGCCGAAATCGAGAACTCGTTCATTCCCGGTCAGTTCACCAACCCCGCCAACCCCGCCGCACATGAGGCAACCACCGGTCCCGAGATCTGGAAAGACACTGACGGCAAGGTTGATATCTTCGTCGCGGGCGTCGGCACCGGCGGCACGCTGTCCGGCACTGGCAAGTTCCTTAAATCGAAGAACCCCGATGTAAAGGTTGTCGCCGTCGAGCCCGCCACCTCCCCCGTCCTTTCCGAGGGCCACGGCGGAGCACATGGTATCCAGGGCATTGGCGCGGGCTTCATCCCTGAAACCCTGAACACCAAGATCTACGACGAGGTCGTCACCATTTCCGACGACGAGGCCTTCGAAACCGGCCGCGAACTGGCTGCAAAAGACGGCCTTCTTGTTGGCATCTCCTCGGGTGCCGCGGTCGCCGCCGCACGTAAGCTTGCCGAGCGTCCCGAAAACGCAGGCAAGACCATTGTTGCGATCCTGCCCGACACCGGCGAGCGCTACCTGAGCTCCGCCATGTTCGACATTTAAGAAGGGGTACATTAATACAGCATGGTCACCGACAACGTCGTCCCTCAAGCAACTGACAGCAAAAATAAACGAGTTCTTGTCGCCATGAGCGGCGGCGTGGATTCGTCTGTCGCTGCGCTTCTCCTGAAAGAAGCCAGCCTTGAAGCGCGGGGCCTCACCTTGAAGATGTTCGAAAGAGAAGACCTTCGCCTTGACGACGACGGAACCTGCGGCTCTTCGAAAGATGCGGAAGATGCTCGTCAGGTTTGCTTGACGTTGGGCATACCTCATTGCATTCAGGATTTCTCGCATACGTTCAAGGAAGATGTCATCGACCGCTTCTGCGACGGCTACATCTGCGCCCAAACCCCAAACCCTTGCATCGACTGCAACCGCTTCGTGAAATTCGAGGCACTTCAGAAATATCGTAAGGAGCTTGGATTCGACTATGCCGCAACCGGTCACTACGCTCGCCGTGCCTTCAATCCCGAAACAGGGCGCTATCTGCTGAAATGCGGGTTGGATCGCAATAAAGACCAAAGTTACGTACTATTTCACCTGAGTCAGGACGCGCTAGCCCATACCCTCTTCCCCCTTGGAGAGCTGTCGAAACCGCAGGTGCGCGAGCTAGCTGAAAAGCACGGGTTCGTGAACTCTCAAAAGCCCGAGAGCCAAGACATCTGCTTCGTTCCCGACGGAGACTACGCCTCGTTCATCAGACATCGTCGGGGTTTCTCGTTTGAACCAGGTCCTATTCTAGACATGAGCGGCAAGGAAGTCGGGCAGCACACCGGCTTGATAAACTACACCGTCGGTCAACGAAAAGGCATCGGCGTCGCCGCACCCGAACCCCTTTATGTTTTCGCAAAGGACCCCAGCCGAAACGCCCTCATTGTAGGCACCGATGCAGAGACGAAGTGCAACCGCATCGTGGTGAAGGGCGTGAACTTCATTGCCTTGGAAGGGCTGCCGGAACCAAAGCACCTTACCGTGAAGACCCATTATCGACAAACCGCGCGCAACGCATGGGTGGAGCAAACCGGTGATGACGAGATCGCCATCACCTTCGATGAACCGCAACGCGCATGCGCCGCTGGTCAGGCCGCTGTCGTGTACGACGACGATTCGGTGGTATGCGGCGGTACCGTCGCCTAACCTTCCAACAGCCTCGCTGAACCCACCCGACAATTCAAGCAATAAAAAAGGAAAGGCTCATTTCTGAGCCTTTCTTTGATTTCGCTGTTGTTGCCAGAGCAACGCGATTCGGGATGATTAGTCCTGAAGCGCAGCCTGAGCAGCAGCAAGACGGGCAACCGGCACGCGGTAAGGCGAGCAGGACACGTAATCCAAACCGATCTTGTTGAAGGTATGGATGGAGTCGGGATCGCCACCGTGCTCGCCGCAAACACCGACGGTGAGATCGGGGTTGCCCTGACGACCAAGGTTGAAGCCCATGCCGACAAGCTTGGCAACACCGGGGTCGATGGTTGCGAACGGGTTGTACGGAAGCAGCTTCTCTTCCAGGTACTGCGGGATGAACTCGCCCTCGACGTCGTCGCGGCTGAAGCCGAACGTGGTCTGGGTAAGGTCGTTGGTGCCGAAGCTGAAGAAGTCAGCCTGGGTGGCGATCTCATCGGCGGTGACGGCAGCACGCGGAAGCTCGATCATGGTACCGATCTCGAGCTCGAGCTCGACGCCCTCGGCCTGAGCAACCTCGGCGATGACGCCCTCGGCGACCTCGCGAAGCTTAGCAAGCTCCTTAACGGTGCTGACCAGCGGGATCATGATCTCGGGCTTCGGATCGAGGCCTTCCTTCTTAAGCTTGGCAGCAGCAGTTGCGATAGCGCGAACCTGCAGAACCGGAAGGATCGGGTAAACGATGCCAAGACGGCAGCCGCGCAGACCGAGCATCGGGTTGGCCTCGACGAACGAGTCGATCTTAGCGAGAAGAGCACGCTTCTCAGCAAGCTCGGCAGCGGGAACGCCAGCAGCCTCGGCCTTGGCGATTTCCACCTCGAGGACACGGGGGCTCTCAAGGAACTCATGCAGAGGCGGATCGAGAAGGCGAACGATGACGGGCAGGCCGTCCATTGCCTTGAACATGCCGTAGAAGTCGCCGGTCTGGGCCTCGTAGAGCTGGTCGGCAGCCTTCTGGCGGATTTCCTCGTCCTCGTTCAGGATGAAGGTCTGGATGATCTGCTTACGATCGCCCAGGAACATATGCTCGGTACGGCACAGGCCGATGCCCTCGGCGCCGAAATCGCGCGAAAGCTGAGCGTCATCGGGGTTGTCGGCGTTAGCGCGAACACCGAGTTTACGGAACTCGTCCGCCCACTCGAGGATGGTGTCAAGGTCGCCGGTAAGCTCGGGCATGACCAGGTCGACAGCGCCGTAAACGACGATGCCGGTGGTGCCGTCGATGGAGATGACATCGCCCTCGTGGAGCACGACGTCGGTGCCGGAAACAACGACTTCCTTCTTCTCGGCGTCGATCTTCAAAGCTTCAGCGCCGCAGACGCACGGAGCGCCCATGCCACGTGCGATAACGGCAGCGTGGGAAGTCTTGCCGCCATGAGAGGTGAGAATGCCCTCGGCAGCGATCATGCCGGCCAGGTCATCAGGGGTGGTCTCCCAGCGAACGAGAACGGTGTGGCGACCCTCAGCAGCAGCCTGAACAGCGTCGGCAGCGGTGAAGACGACCTCACCCACGGCAGCGCCCGGGCTTGCGTTCAGACCGCGAGCGAGCACATCGTAGTCGGCGTTCTTATCGAACTGCGGATGGAGGAGCTGATCGAGCTGCGCAGGCTCGACGCGGCAGATTGCCTCTTCCTTGGTGATGAGGCCTTCCTTCTGCATGTCGATGGCAACCTTAAGAGCGGAAGCAGCGGTACGCTTGCCAACGCGGGTCTGGAGCATCCAGAGCTTGCCCTGCTCGATGGTGAACTCGATGTCCATCATGTCGCGGAAGTGGTTCTCAAGGATGACGAACACCTCTTCGAGCTCGGCGCCGGCCTCCTGAAGGCCTTCGACGTGCTTGAGCTCGGAAATGGGGCTGGTGTTGCGGATACCGGCGACGACGTCCTCGCCCTGAGCGTTGACCAGGTAGTCGCCGTAAAATTCCTTGGTGCCGTCAGCAGGGTTGCGGGTGAAGGCAACGCCCGTAGCAGACGTGTTGCCCTTGTTGCCGAAGACCATGCACTGAACGTTGACGGCGGTGCCCATGTTGTCGTCGATCTTGTTCTTCTGACGGTAAAGAACGGCGCGGGGGTTGTCCCAGCTGCCAAAGACCGCCTCGATGGCGTACTTCAGCTGAACCATGGGGTCCTGCGGGAACTGAACCTTGCCGTCAACGACAAGAGCGGGGTTCTCGTCGGCGTTGACGTTCTCGCTGAAGATCTGCTTGAACTCGCCAACGAGCTCTTCCAGATCCTCCGCGGAGAGGTCGGTGTCGGAAGCGACACCGCGGGAAAGTTTCATGGAGTTGATGGCGTTCTCGAACATGTCGCCGTCAAGACCCATGACGACGTTGGAGAACATCTGGATGAAACGACGATACGAGTCCCAAGCGAAACGCGGGTTCTCGGTCTGCTTGATGAGGCCGTTGATGGATGCATCGTTCAGACCCAGGTTCAAAACGGTGTCCATCATGCCCGGCATGGAGATGGGAGCGCCGGAACGAACGGAAACCAAGAGCGGATCCTCGGAGTCGCCGATCTTCTTGCCGATGCGCTGCTCGAGGTCTTCACGGTACTCATGGATGGTTTCGAGAGCACCCTCGGGCCACACGTTGCCTGCGTTCGAGTACTCCATGCAGGTCTGGCACGTGATGGTGAATCCCGGAGGGACAGGCAAGCCGATGTTTGCCATCTCGGCGAGGTTGGCACCCTTACCGCCCAGCTGGGCCTTCATATTGGTGTTGCCCTCGGTCACGTTGTTGCCCTGTGCGTCCTTGCCGAAGCGATAGACGCGTTTGACTGCTTCAGTCACCTTGTTCTCCTTAGCGATCAAGTATCAGGTTGCAACCGCGTTATAGGCGCAAACGCGGTTAACACGAACACTTTCATATTACCGCAAATCGAACCACGGCTTAGCGCAAATCCTTCTGCGGACCTCCATTAGCACCGCCATCGTGCCCAGGATCGCCCCCAACGGCAGAAGCACCGCCTTCAAGCGAGGCCGTGAACGACATCGCGGAGCCGCCCGAGTACGAAGGAGAAGACGCGTAACCGTCGCTGTTGCCGTTCGCCACCACGGCACCCGCCACGATCAATCCCGAGTCGCCGTCGCCAATCGACGGCGAGGAGACAACAACGCAGTCAAAAGAGCGAGCGGCCGTGAACGAGGCAACAGCATCGCCGTTCGAATCAAGCAAGACGATCGAGGAACCCGATTCGCCCTTGACATTCGCCATAGCGAACGCCTGCGCGCCCTCGGTGAACGAAGCCGCCATGCCCGAAGATCCGCAGGCGATCACGGTGCCGCCGGAAATCGAAGCTGTTGTGCCGTAATCGAGCGCGCCGTTTGCCCCGTCGGAAGGACCGCTGACAAGCACCGTGCCACCCGCCACTTCAAGGCTCCCGTTGCTGTCGATGCCGTCACCCTGCGCGTCGACGACCAGGTAACCGCCCGAAATCACGATGGCACAGCTGCTATCGGCATCCATGCCGCCGCCCTGCATGCCGCCGCGTCCGCCTCCGGACCGACCTCCTCCAGGCTGCTCGCCGCCTTGAGCACCAGCGGGCTCACCGTCGTGTTGTTCATCACCTTGCGGTCGATCGTGGCCCTGCGGTTCACTGCCCCGTGAGTCACCAGGGTCAAACCCGTCGGAAACCCCATCGTTCTCACTCGACGAAGCCGCGTTCAAACCGTCGTCCGAAGAAGTCACCCGAACCGTTCCGTCACTCAGGTAGATAGCCTGGCCTTCAAGCCCTTCGCACGATTCCGAAACAAGGAGGTCTCCCCCGTCGACTAGAAGAACCGAATCGGCATGAATACCATCATCGCCCGACGAGAGCGATAGCTCTCCCCCGGTCACATGCACATCGCCGTTGCTGTGGAGAGAATCATCGATCGAGACAACCGAGACGGATCCATCTGCGACGCGAAGGATGCTCGTAGCCTTGATGCCCTTCTCCTGCGCCTCTATCTGCAGCGACCCGCCATCAACGGTGACGAAACCCTTGGATGCGTCCTCGTCATTCGTCGACTTAACGCCGTCACCACCAGAGCTGATGCGAATCGATCCGGCCGCAATGCCCACCTTGTCGCGCCCAACCAACCCGCTATCAACCGCGCTCACATCGATGTCACCGCCGGAAACCACCAGGTCATCCTTACTTTTGACGGCATTCAGATAATTGCCGGCAACGCTTAGCGAACCCGATCCTTGGATCGTGAGATCGCACTTCGAGAAGATTGCGGAGTCGGGTTCATCCTGACCTTCGGCAAGTGCGTAAACCACTGAGTCTTCAACCTGGTTAGAAGAAGAATCCGCCAACGTCAGGAAGCATTTGTCCGCCTGCTTCACGTAGATCGCGGGGCCGTCGGTGCCCTGAATGGATGCGTTGGCAAGCACGATTTGCACCTTGGCGTCCTCGGGCGCCTCAACGACAACCGACCCCGATAAATCGCCCGACAGGACATAAACGCCCGCTTCCAAAATGGTCAGAACGCCATTTTGAATCGCCGCACCAGCGCCATCGACGGTTGCGCTCGATCCCGAAAGAGCAACCTTCGTCGCAGAGCTCTCGTCATACGAAGCGTCCAAATCGCGATTCGAATACGAGAAATCGTAAGCGGTTTCATCGAGAACCGGCACGCTAGAATCTGTCGCACCTCCCTCAGACTCAGCCAGCGCCTCTTGACTGACCGACCCGACAGATGTCGTTTCTGATACGCCCGTCAAAGAGCAGCCGAACATTCCCGCGCAAAGCGCACCAGTCAGCAAAACGGGGAGCACCCTAGCCGCCATTGGGCTCGCAGTTTTCCTCATCACAGCATCTCCTTTCCCACCGGCGCCATCGAGAGCGAGATCTTCAGATTCCCGTTCAAACAGCGCAGATCGTCTATCAGATCTTTCTGAGAAGCGCCTTCGCGAAGCACGATGCGGTAGCGCAACTGATAAAGACTGCCCATATTGGTGGTCTCGATGTCCTCGAGCTTGAACGCGCCAGAATAGCGGCTCAGCACCTGGTCGAACATACCTTCGAACTGAAGATCCTCGGGCACGGTGATTTTAAGGAGTTTCGCCTGATCAGCTGCCTCGCCGAATCCCGAGGTGACGTACACGAAATTCAGAATCGCAACGACGACGGTCAGCAGCACCGCCAGCCCCAGATAGCCCATTCCCGTTGCCAAACCAATGGCCATGGCAAGGAACACGCTTCCGATGTCTTTTGCCGTTCCGGCGATCGAACGGAATCGAACGAGGTTGAACACGCCCATAACGGCGATGCCCGCGCCCAGGTTGCCATTCACCAGCAAAATGACCATCTGCACGATGACGGGCATGATCGCAAGCGTGACCACGAAGCCCTTCGAGTAGTCGTGCCGGTACATGTACACGAAAGCACAGGCCAAACCGCAAAGAATCGAAGTGACGGTGCACAGGACGAACCCACTTGCGGAAACAGCTGCGACCGACGTCGTCGAAACCGCCTGGTTCAGCACCGATGAAAAAAGAAGATCAAGCACAATGCCTCCCTTGAGTCTTTGAAATGATGTCTGAATACGCGCTTCCGTACTTCGAGAACGAGGAAGGGTAAGCGCACGACTTCGCAAGGGCCTTCGCGAACCACATAGGAACCGATCCAGGAGCTTTCACCTCCATTAGGAACTCGCCGCTTCCGGTAAGCGGCGTGAACCCCTCTCCCAGCACATACGGCTTGTTAGAGAAAAGATCGCGATAGCCGATTTGCTCGTCGAACGTCAAACGCAGGTCATCGTCAACAAACAGCTTCGAACGGTATGCCGTGCGCGTGCAGGCGATCAGCACAGATGGCGTAAGCCCGGAGTTTCGGGCGATAAGCGCGCCGATCTCGCGAGCGATCTGCAAATCGAGCGCTGTCGGCTCTGACACGATTCGCGCATGACGGCCGATCGCGGCATCATCGTCGCAAGGAGCGACGGGATACGCAGCCATCGCTTCCTCGTACGAGCACGAGCCCGACAAATACGCCTGCGCGCCAAGACGGCTCATTCGAACGCGTCTTTTGTAAACAACCCCTTCGTACTTCTTCTTCAACTCGACGAAAACCTCTGACGCTTCGTCGAAATCGCCGTAAGCCCGAACGCGCAGCTTCTCTTTGTACAGCGGTTTCTCGAGCGAGCGCGCTATCATCGAACGATCAGGCGTGTCGTAATACAGGCTGTCAATGCGACTAAGCCCGTATTGGTCGATCTCGACGTAGGGTGCGATAGCGACCGAAAGGTCCGCCATCTGGAAAGTATCAAGGCGGTATTTCTTCTCGATTCTTTTGAATGTCGCGATGGTCATGCTCATGAGCACTCCTCTCGTTGAGACGGGCAAGCGCACAAGGCGCCAGCCCAAGATCCGTTTTCGGGATGGAGTGCGCTGTATTCAGATCGCCTTAAAAACGACTGAAAGGAAAACCGCAGTTTAAGCTGGCTTTCAGGTTGCTCACTAAAATAAGATGAGACATACGACGCGAGAAAGACACAGCATGCAAGTACTTATAGTTGAAGATGACATTCGCCTTGCCCAGGCGCTTGGTCAGATCTTGAAAGAAAATCACTATCAGGTCGATCTCGTGCATGACGGCGATCAAGGATTTGCCTACGCCGAGTCAAGAGGCTACGACGTTATCATTTTAGACGTCATGCTCCCCCGCAAATCGGGTCTTGAGGTGGTAGCCGAGCTGCGACGCGCGAACGTGCCCACCCCTGTCCTTATGTTGACGGCGCGAACGACGGTTCAAGACAAGATCACCGGCCTTGATTCCGGCGCAGACGACTACATGACAAAGCCGTTCTCGCCTGCCGAGCTTCTTGCTCATCTTCGCGCCCTCACACGACGACAGGGCCAGATAGTGTTCGAGAAAATCGACTTCGGCGATATCTCATTGAATCTGGAAAGCCACGACCTTAGTTGCGGATCGAAATCCATCAACCTTAGCTATAAGGAGTTCTCCATCGCGAATATCCTTATCTCCAGCAAAGGCCAGATCGTCTCGAAGGACATGCTGATCTCGAAAGTTTGGGGCGTGGAGTCAAGCGCCGTCGACAACAACGTCGAGGCATACATCTCCTTCCTGCGCAAGAAGCTGAAGTTTCTTGGATCGAACACGCAAATCGAAACCGTGCGCAAGGTGGGATACCGACTGAAATCGTCGAGCAACGATTAATCCGCAACCAGCAAAGAGCAAGTCAGGACGAAACGCATGCTGAAGAAGCTTCGCATCAAGTTCATAGCGATCATCATGGTGATGGTCACCATCGTAGTCGTCGCCTCGTTCACCACCATCTGTCTGGTCGAACAACAACGAGCGAACGCGAACCTCGACGCCGCCTTAAACGATACGGTTGATCGCACAGCAAGCTGGATAGTCGATACCCGAGAAAAGGTTGCTCAGACGCAAGCCGGCGAAGAAACTGGTCAAACCGACGAATACGGCAACGAACGAGGCAAAAAGTCAAAACCCGTCGGACCCCACATCGGTGGGCCCGACCGCAACAGCAAATATCCCATCGCCGTGTATGCCCTTGACAAGAACGGCGAGCTCATCCCTATCGAGCATTCCATGACCGCCGCGATCTCCGACGACGTTATAGAGCAGGTCGCTTCAACGATCGCATCTGCGCCCGACGGATTCGGTAACGCCGACGGAACCAGTCTCCATTACCTGAAACGCGAGCTAGAAGGCGTCACCGTGATAGCCTTCGCCGACACGTCGAATGTCGACGGGTGGAAGTCGCTCGCCCTCACCCTTGCCGGTGTGGGCGGGTTGACCGTCATCGTGTTCTTCCTGCTTAGCCTTGTTTTCTCGAAATGGGCGCTGAAGCCCGTGGAGGAAGCCTGGGAGGCACAAAAGCAATTCGTCACCGACGCATCACACGAACTGAAAACCCCGCTAACCGTCATTCTCGCCAACGTCGCCATCCTTCAGGCGCACCCCGAGCGAACCGTCGCCAGCGAAAGCAAGTGGCTGGAAAGCACGCAAAGCGAAGCCGAGCGCATGGAGGGGCTTGTCGGCGAAATGCTTACGCTGGCGCAGGTAGAAGCGCGAGTAGACGCACCTTTCGAACCCGTTGACTTAAGCGATATGGTTGCTGGCACAACCCTTCAATTCGAATCCGTCGCATTCGAGCAAAACTTCAAGCTGGAAAGCAACATCCACAAGGGAATAACCGTGCAGGGCGATCCGGAAAGGCTGCGCAAACTAGTCGACACGCTTATCGAGAACGCCAGCAAATACGTGAATGAAGGCGGCACCGTCTCGGTAACCTTGGCACGCGAGAACAAAAGCGCAAGCCTGCGGGTAAGCAATACCGGTTCGTATATCCAGCCCGACGACCTGAAGCGCGTATTCGATCGCTTCTATCGCACCGACAAAGCGCGCACCGGCGACACGGGCGGCTTCGGCTTGGGGCTTGCCATCGCCCGCGAGATCGCGCGAAACCATAAAGGCGATATCGTCGCCGAAAGCTCCAAGGAATCAGGGACGGCGTTCGTCGCGACCATTCCCCTTGCTCAAACAAAAACGAAATAACCTCGCAACCAAGCAAGCCCGCGTCAATGATGCGGATTTCCTTAAAGTCGGGGGCAAAATGCCTGATGGACGAAAGCAAGCAGCCCTCGCATCTATGATGCAAGGGCTGTTGGATTGATCTTTGCAAACTAGCGGAACTCATTTGGATGCCAACGCTCGTAATAGCGAAGGATCTCCTGAGCGGTTTCCTCGACCGCACGGCCGTTTGTATGAACAACCAGGCAATTAAGCTTGCGCATAAGGGCGCGCGCCTTTTCCAGGTCTTCGTAAATGTACTCCTCATCGGCGTACTTGCCCGCCACCGCTGCGGCAATGCCGGTTCCGATGCGACGCTTCCTGATGTCGCGCAACACTTCAACGGTGGTCATAAGGCCGAACAAACGGGTCTTGTCGACATCCCAGATCTCACGCGGAGGCTCAGACTGCGGATCAAGCGGAACATTCGCAACCTTCAAACCCTGCTGAGAGAGATAAATCGACAGAGGGGTTTTCGACGTACGCGAAACACCGATGAGCACGATATCGGCCATCGTCAGATCCTGCGGGTTGCGTCCATCATCGTGATCGATGGTGAACTCCTGTGCCTCAATGCGCTGGAAGTACAAATTATCGGCCACGTGAAGCATGCCCGGAGCACTTGAGGCACAATAGCCGGTCACCTTCTCGATGGCATCAATGGCAGGCGTCAAGACGTCAACAGCCGTGATGTAGTTAGTGCCTGCAGCATAATCGGCGAAAGCGCGCGCAAGATTGCGATCAACCAACGTATAGAACACCAGCATGTCGGGCTTGCCCGTCTCGCGGACATGCTCTTCACGATGCTCCTCGAAGAAGGTCACGATCTCGTCAAGCGACTGAACCTTCGAGATAACCTCGATGCAAGGGTCCGCCACGCCGAACTGAACCGCCGCGGCACGAGCGATCGAACGGGCGGTGATGCCCATCGAATCACTCATGACGTGAATAGTCGGAAGACTTGTCGGGTTCTTCTGAGAAACGAACGGTTCCATCTTACTTGCCCGACTTCGCCATCTTACCGAAGTCGGCGATGTTCGCGAACACACCAACGAAACGGTTCAGCAGCCTCATGCGATTCGCACGAAGGGCGAGATCCTCGTCCATGACCATGACATCGGCGAAGAACGCATCGATAGGAGCGCGAAGCGAAGCAAGAACCTCAAGGGCGGTTTCGTAGTCACCCTGCTCAAGGTGGGCCGCGATCTTGACTTCGGCATCGGCAACGGCATCGTTGAGCTTAGCCTCGACCTCGGAAAGAAACGCAACGTCAACGTCGGTGCCGGCTTCGGCATCGCGCAGGTTGTTGGCGCGAGCGAATGCCGTGGCAAGGTTATCGAACGCGTCGGCGTTGTTCTTACGGGCGTTCTCAAGCGAATGAGCACGCTGCGAGATGATAGCGGGTTCCTCGACGCCGGCGCCAAGAACCGCATCGATGGTGTCGGACTCGACGCCCGCATCGCGCAGCATGACCTTGGTGCGCGTCACGAAGAAGTCAACGACCTCGGCTCGCACGGCAGCAAGATCGAAAGCAACGCCCTGCTCGGCAAAGTTGGCAAGCGCAGCATCGATAGCCGCGGAAAGCGAGATGCCGACGCCGGCCTCGAGCATGTTGACGATGCCGATAGCGCTGCGGCGAAGGGCGAACGGGTCAGACGAACCCGTGGGACCCTGGCCAACCGCGAACAGTCCGCAGATAGTATCGAGCTTATCGGCAAGAGCGACGAGCTTGCCCACCGTGGTATCGGGAAGGACATCGCCGGCGAATCGAGGCTGGTAATGCTGACCGATTGCCTGCGCAACCTGCTCAGTCTCGCCCGACGCGGTGGCGTAGTAGCTGCCCATGACACCCTGAACGCTGGTGAACTCGATAACGGCATTGGTGACCAGGTCAGCTTTGCACAGATAAGCGGCACGAACAAGGTCGCGCGCATCCTGCTCGGAAAGCGAGGCGTCGACAGCAAGGGGCTCGGCAAGCTTGACCAAGCGCTCGGCCTTCTGCTTCACCGTGCCAAGCGACTCCTGGAAAACCACGCTGTCGAGCTTTTCGACATAATGCTCAAGCGGGTTCTTAAGGTCTTCCTCATAGAAGAACTTGGCGTCGTCAAGACGCGCACGAACGACGCGCTCATTGCCGTCAATAATGGTTGCCGCACAAGCGGGGTTGCCGTTCGAAACGATGATGAACTTATTAGTGAGCTTATGGTTGGCGTCGTACAGCGGGAAGTAGCGCTGATGCATGAGCATGGCGTCAACGATGATCTCCTCAGGAACCTGCAGGAACTCCTCATCGAACTCGGAGACCAAAGGCTGTGGGTATTCGGAAAGGTTCACAACCTCAAGGAGGGTCTTAGCGGGAAGCTCGGCGGTGAAGCCGGTTTCCTTCTCGATCGAAGCAACGCCATTGCGAATGACCTGCTCGCGCTCGGACTGCGTCGGGATGACATAAGCGGCACGAACGACGTCAAGCAGGTCTGCTGCCGTGGCAACCTCGTGAGCGCCCGGGGCAAGAACGCGATGGCCCCACGTGGCGTTGCCGGATACGGCGCCTGCATAGGAAACGGGGAGCACGACCTCATCGAGCATAGCGACGATCCAGCGAACCGGACGAACGAAATACTCGCCGTATGCCGCCCAGCGCTGGCTGCGCGGCCACTTCAATGCCGTGATGAATCCAGCAAGGATCTCAGGCAGAAGATCAGCAACCGGGGTTGCGGGGATGTTCTTGGTGGCGAAGACGTACTCGACGCCCTTGACCTCACGACGCTCCAGGTTCTCGGGAGAGAGCCCCTTGCCGCGAGCGAAGCCGATAGCGGCCTTCGTGGGGTTGCCGTCGGCATCGAAGGCGATCTTCGCAGCCGGGCCCTTGTACTCTTCAACCAACGCCTCGGTTGCATCGGCGACGCCATAAGCCATGACGATCAGACGACGGGGGCTAGAGTGGATCTCAACCTTCTCGAAGGGGATGCGGGCAGCCTCAAGTGCCTCGGGCACCATCTTTTCAAGCTGCTTGTTAGCGGAATCAAGGTCGAACGCGGGGATTTCCTCGACGCCGATCTCGAATGCGAGAGTGTGCAGATCTGCCATGTTACTCCCCCTTCTCTTCCGTGGTTTCCCCGGTTGTCTCTTCGCCCACCACGTATTTCAGGTAGGAGGCACAGCATTCCTTCACCATGGAGCGAACGCGAAGGATGTACGCCATGCGTTCGGTTGCGGAGATGACGCCACGAGCATCGAGCAAGTTGAACGTGTGGCAGCATTTCAGAACCCAGTCGTAAGCAGGCAGCGCAAGATTGCGCTCGAGGCACAAACCGGCCTCGCGCTCGTACTGGTTGAAGGCCTCGAACAGGAAGTCGGTGCTGCCAACCTCGAAGTTGTAGGTGCTGAACTGACGCTCGTTCTCGAGGTAGACATCGCCGTAGGTGAACTCGACGCCGTCGTCGCCGCGCGCCCAAACGATGTCGTAAACGCTGTCGACGCCCTGAATGTACATGGTCAAGCGCTCAAGGCCGTAAGCGATCTCGACAGGGACAGGAGAGCACTCGAAGCCGCCGACCTGCTGGAAGTACGTGAACTGCGTGACCTCCATGCCGTTGAGCCAAACTTCCCAGCCAAGGCCCCAAGCACCGAGCGTGGGCGACTCCCAGTCGTCCTCGACGAAGCGCACGTCGTGCTCGTCCGGATTGATGCCGATGGCGCGCAGGCTGCCCAAGTACAGGTCCTGGATGTTATCGGGGCTCGGCTTCATAAGCACCTGGAACTGATAGTAGTACTGCAGGCGGTTAGGGTTCTCGCCATAGCGGCCGTCGGTAGGACGACGGCAACCCTGTACGTAGCAGGTACGCCACGTGTCGGGGCCAAGAGCGCGCAATGTGGTAGCCGTATGGTTGGTGCCAGCGCCAACCGCCCCATCGTAGGGCTGAAGCACGACGCAGCCCTGAGCTGCCCAGTAGTGCTGCAGGTTCATGATAACGTCTTGGAACGTCATCACCTTGCCGTCTGATGCGGCATGTTCGCAACCGGATGCCATGATTCTCCTTCACATGAAAAACGCCGCCTGGAAGACGGCGAACCAACGATTACTTCGTAAGCAAGCCGATATCCTGAAGCGGCCAGTACACAAGCATAGCGCGACCAGAGATCGAGCTTGAGGGGATAGCACCGAAATAACGGGAGTCGGCAGAATTCTCGCGGTTGTCGCCCATGACCCACACATAGCCCAGAGGAACCGTATAAGGATACGAGATCTGCACGTTCAGGGCATGGCGATCGAGCGGATAGCTTGCGCCTTGAGTATGAGCTTCGCTAGCCATCACGCCGTCGACATACACATGGCCGTTGTTAAGCGTGACCGTTTGCCCACCAACCGCGACAACGCGCTTGATAAGCGTGCGACCTGCCACTTCGGGATCGTCGAAGGTGACGATGTCGCCCACTTCGGGTTCACGGATGTAGTAGGAAACCTTTTCGGAGAAAACGAGATCGCCCGTCATGATGGTTTCTTCCATGGAACCCGACGGGATCTGATATGGCTGGAAGACGAAGGTTTTCAACACCCACGAAAAGGCGACAACGAAAACGATGAGGCCAACAGCGCTCATGATGTTGCGAAAAACGCCGTTTTCAGTTTCTTTTGCGTGGTGACCTGCGTCCATAAATGCCTTGCGAATCCTTGATAGGAACGAAACGAAGAACCTGGCTGCACTGCAGCCAAGCCATATGCCCGTTAATGATAACGCCTAAAGCGTTGGGGCGTGAACCGTCGGCTAAAGATCCAGAAATTCCTTATCCGACTTGGAGAGCTCGACCGATTCCAGCAAATCGGGGCGAAGCTGTTTCGTACGCAAGAGGCTTTGTTGGCGACGCCAGACATCGACCTTGCCGTGGTCGCCGGACAGCAACACAGCAGGGACATCCATGCCACGGAAGCTGGCCGGACGGGTGTACTGCGGGTATTCCAAAAGACCGTCGGCGAAGCTTTCGCCAAGCGCACCGGTTTCAGCACCCAAAACGCCGGGAAGCTTGCGAACAACCGCATCGATGACCACCATCGAGGCAAGCTCACCGCTGGTAAGAACGTAATCCCCCAGCGAGATGACTTCATCGGCCAGCGCGTAAGCGCGCTCGTCGATGCCCTCGTAATGACCGCAGATGAACAAAAGATGATCGTGCTGGGAAAGCTCGCACGCGTACGCGTCATCGAACTTGCGGCCCTGAGGAGCAAGGAAGATGACATGGGGTTTGCGACCATCCGAGCAAATATCGTCGTAGGCCTCGAAAATAGGCTCGCATTTCATGACCAAACCATCGCCGCCGCCGTACGGGTCGTCGTCGGTGGTGCGATGACGGTCGTGCGTCCAGTCGCGCAAGTCGTGCGCGCGAAAGTCGAGGATCCCTTTCTCTTGGGCGATCTTCATCATGGACGAGCCCATAACGGAATCGTACATATGGGGGAACGTGGAAAGAGTCTCTACGATCATATGGACCCGCCTTACAGGGACAACAAGCCGGCAGGAATATGCGTTTCGACGATCTGGGAATCGGCATCGATGCCGACGATGAACTCGTCAACCACGGGAATGAGGATATCGTCCTGGGCTTCAGAGTTGCTGCGGTCGGCGCGTTTCACGGACAGAAGCATCTGGCCAGGGTTCTCGATGATCTCGTTGATGTGGCCGATAAGGCCGAACTCGGTATCGACAACGCTCCACCCATCCCACGAAACGGGGGTCTGGGCGATATAGTCGCGCTGCTCTTGAGTGAGCTGCATAAGGCAGTGGCACCCGGCGAGCATCTCGGCGGTGTTCTTGTCGGCAACCGAATCAAAATGAACGACGGCAGAATCATCGTCAAGAAAGCGCACATCAACAACGACGCCGCGTCTGGGCGCGTCGATAACAGGCGGAACGAAGGCAACCTCGTCGCCCTCGTCAAGCAAAAAAGGAAGGTTCGCTGCGGATTTCACAACGAACCCTCCGTCTAGATTACGCGTTTTCGCCAATACGGCGACATCAGACCAATTGCGCATTTATTCGATGATCTCGACTTCGACATGAGAATTGGTGCGAGAAGCCGCTGCGCGCACCAGCGTGCGGATCGACTTGATAACGCGACCCTGGCGACCGATGACCTTACCGGCATCCTGCTCGCTAACGTGAACCTCGATGAGGATGGTGCCGTTATCGGTTTGGCTTGAAACGATGTTCAGCTGGTCCTCGTCCTCGACAAGAGGACGAACCAGACAATCGACAAGCTCGGCCATTTCATTAGTCTGATCAGCCATGGAAATTAAGCCTCTTCGTTAGCGTTCTTCCACAGACGAGCAACGGTGTCGGAAGGCTGAGCACCAACGCCGAGCCAGTAATTCATGCGATCGGTGTCGAACTCGACCAAATGAGGATGGGTGTTGGGGTTGAAACGGCCAACTTCCTCGATGAACTTGCCGTCGCGGGGCTTACGGGAATCAGCGACGACAACGCGATAGTACGCGTACTTCTTGGCACCGTGACGTGCAAGGCGAATCTTTACTGCCATGAAGACGAACTCCTTTTGCTAAAGCTCTTTATTACCAGGTGCAGACATTGACAGCACCTCTTTGCCTGCGAAAACAGCAATTGCTAATGTTAAGACCTGATCGACGGTTTGGCAAGCAATTTGCCCAATCATTCTAGCTAAGACCTAAGAATAACGTGCAGCTCAACGTGCGACTGCGACGAAACTACACAAGAGCGGCCTTCGCTTGACACCGTGACTACTGGCCCATCATGTCCTGAATTCGCTTCAAATCGGCGCGGGAGATGCCCGCAGGCATACCGGGCATGCGCATACGGCCTGCTTTCTTGCCTTTCTTGCCTTTCTTGCCCTTCTTGCCACGCGGGGGCTCGGCCATGGCCGGGGCCATCTTCTTCACCATCTTGCGTGCCTCGGCGTACTTTTTCATGAGGTCGTTGACATCATGAACGGTGACTCCCGCGCCGGCAGCGATGCGCGCACGACGGCTGCCGTTGATGACATCGGGCTTCGAGCGCTCTTGCTTGGTCATGGAGTTGATGATGATCTCCATGCGGTCCATGGCGCCCTCATCAACCTGACCGCTTGCAAGGGCTTTGTCACCGCCAGGAAGGGCGCTGACAAGCTTAGAGATGCCGCCCATCTTCCTGATCTGACGGTTCATGTCCAAGAAGTCGTTCAAGCTAAGGTCGGCGCGCATCAAACGCTCTGCGGCCTCGGCTTCCTCCTCTTGCTGCTGAACCTTAACGGCGCTCTCGATGAGCGAGATCATGTCGCCCATGCCAAGGATGCGCTTAGCCATGCGATCGGGATGGAACGCCTCAAGGGAATCGGGCTTCTCGCCTTGGGAAATGAACTTGATGGGCTTGCCGGTTACCTCGCGAATGGAAAGGGCGCCGCCGCCACGGGCGTCGCCATCCATCTTGGACATAATGACGCCATCGAAGTCGACGCGCTCGGCGAACGACTTGGCAACGTTCACGACGTCCTGACCGGTCATGGCATCAACGACCATAAGGATCTGATCGGGTGAGACGGCTTCTTTGATGCGCTCGGCCTCGACCATCATGGCCTCATCGACGTGCAAACGGCCGGCGGTGTCGATGATCACGATATCGCGCAGGCCGTTAATGGCCTCCTGAACGCCTTCCTTGGCGATGCGAACCGGGTCGACGCCGTCGCCGCGGTAGACTTTCACGCCGATCTCGCCGCCAAGCGTTTCAAGCTGATCGGCTGCGGCGGGACGATAGACGTCGCATGCAACCAACAGCGGGTTGTGCTTCTCGCTTTTCAGCAAATAAGCAAGCTTGGCAGCAGCGGTGGTTTTACCAGAGCCCTGAAGACCCACGAGCATGATGACGTTGGGGATCTTGTTGGGGGTAAGGTCAAGCTTGGCATCTTCCTCGCCCAAAAGACGCGTCAACTCGTCCATGACGACCTTGATGACGTTCTGGGCAGGAGTGAGCGAGTCGAGGACCTCGGCGGTCATGCAGCGCTCGGTGCACGTCGTGGTGAAGTTCTTCACCACTTTGAAGTTGACGTCAGCCTCAAGCAGCGCCATGCGGATCTCGCGCATGGCATCGGCGATGTCCTTCTCGGTAAGGCGACCCTTGCCGCGCAGGCCCGAGAATACTCCTTGAAGTTTGTCGGAAAGCGATTCGAACATGTTTCGTTACTCCTCTTCCCCGCTTTGCCCTTCGCGGCCGAAGTCGCCGATGAGGTCGCGGGCATATTCCAATGCGTCGAAGTCCTTAAGATCGTCCATCCCCTCGCCTACGCCGAGTTTCAGGATGGGCAGTTGCAACTCATGGGAAACGGCCAGGGCAATACCGCCCTTCGCCGTGCCGTCGAGCTTGGTGATGATCACGCCGTCAAGATCAAGAGCCTTGTTGAACTCGCGCGCTTGATTCAAACCGTTTTGACCTGTGGTAGCGTCAATGACCAGCACATTGTAGACCGGCACGTTCGAGCGCTTGCGCACCACATTGACAACCTTCTCAAGCTCGCGCATGAGGTCGGCGGAGGTATGAAGCCTGCCGGCGGTGTCGATGAGAACCTTGTCGGCGCCCAGCTCCTCGGCGCGCGCGATGGTGTCGTAGCATACGCTGGCAGGGTCGGCCCCGCGTTCGCGCGAGCACATCTCGACATCAGCGCGCTTAGCCCAAACCTCAAGCTGCTCGATGGCAGCAGCGCGGAACGTGTCGGCACTGCCCAAAACCACGGATTCCCCGCCGTCGTGGAGCTCCTTGGCGATTTTCCCGCACGTAGTGGTTTTGCCAGAACCATTGACGCCCACGAAAAGGACGACGCTCGGATCGCCGTCGAAGATGCCTTCGCCGCCTTCGACGAACAGCTCGGCGATCTCGTCGTACAGAAGATCGAGAACCGCATAGGCGTCGGGCAGCGCCTTCATGGTTGCCTGATCGCGCAGATTCTCGACGATGCGAGCAGCAACACCGCCGCCCACATCGGCCAAGATCAGCGTTTCCTCAAGACCGTCCCAAAATTCCTCGTCAAGCTTTGGACCTCGATCGAGGATGATGTTCATGCGCTCCCGAAACGTTGCGCGCGACCTGGTCAGACCGTCGCTGAATCGTCCGAAAAAACCCATGTGAACCCCTTACTCGGCATTCTCGAGCGCATGCTCGAGCTTCTGGCTGAGAATCTTCGTAACGCCGTCCGCCTGCATGGAAACGCCGAATAAGACGTCCGCCATTTCCATCGAACGACGCTGATGAGTGATCATTATAAGCTGCGTGGTGCTGCGCAGCGAGTCGATATAAGCCGCCAATCGGCGCAGGTTGGTGTCATCAAGCGCGGCCTCCACCTCGTCGAGGATGTAGAACGGCGCCTTACGGATGCGATAGATCGCGAACAGAAGCGCGAGTGCGGTCAGCGATTTCTCGCCGCCCGACATGAGCGACATCTTCGCGATGCGCTTGCCACGCGGCTGCGCCTTCACCTCGACGCCCGTATGCTCAAGATCATCAGGGTCCTCAAGCACAAGCTCGGCAGAGCCACCTGGGAACAGCGTGGCGAACGTCTCGGAGAAGTTCTTGTTCACCTGCTCGAACGTGACAACGAAATCGTCACGCATGCGCCTATCGATGATGCGCACGATCTTCGCAAGTGAGCGACGGGCTGCCTCCATGTCCTCAAGCTGAGCCGAGAAATAGTCGTGGCGCTTCTTCAGGGCCTCGTACTCCTTGGCGGCATCGGGGTTGATGACGCCCATGTTCTTGATACGCTTCTGAAGCTTGAAGGACTCGTCCTCGAACGACGGGCGATCCTCGAGTTTCGGCAGCTCTTGGGCAACCTCAAGCGGCGTGGAAAGATCGTCGACCACAGCCTTCACCGCAGCCTGAACCTGAAGCTCGAGCCTTCCCTTCTCGACGCGCGTTTGAGTCATGCGGGAATTGGCCGCATCGAAGTTGTCTCGAGCAAGGCGGGCCGACTCGCGTGCCATAGCCGCGGTTTCCTGAAAACCGTTGGCCGTGTCTTCGGAAGCCAAGATGGCCTCGTCGATTGCCCGAACACGTTCGCGCAGGCTTTGCGAGAGAAGGGAAAGCGTCTCGAGCAGCGGAACGGCGCGACGCTGAGCAGCGCGCTTGCGCTCGAGCGAGACGCGAGACTCGCGATCGGACTCTTCGGCTTGCTTGATGTCGCGAAGGCGGGCGTCCACAATGCGCGAAGCATACGTTTTGCGCTCGGTGAGCTTGGCGAGCTCGAGCTTGGCGTTTGAAAGCTCGTCGTTCAAACGTCCCGCCTCACGGCGAAGCGGAACGACCTTGTCAAGCGCCTCGGTGTGCTGCTCGAGCGTTTGCGTGCGTTTTGCCTCCATGTCGGCAATGGACGCCTCAAGCGCCTCGACGTCGGGGCGCAGCTCTTCCACCGTCTTGCGCGCGCTGTCATGGCGCGCGTTCACGGATTCGCACTCGCGAACAAGCGCATTCATACGCGATGCGCAACGTTGCTCGTCGGCACGGGCGGCCTCAACCGCGCCCTTCTGCTTGGCAAGCTCCTGACTGGTTTTAAGACTTGCCTCCTGGGCAAGACGGTACGATTCCTCAGCTTTGGAAACCGACTCCTGCGCGGCGGCAAGACATTGATCCGCATGCGCGAGCTGACCGGTAAGCTCGGCGATGCGACGTTCACGGGCCAAAACGCCCTCGTTCTCGTCGGCAGCTGCCCCGAAAACGGAAACCTTGCCCTGCGGCCATACCACGCATCCGTCGGCCGTGGCGAACCTTAAGCCCTTGTCGTCGGAATCATGCAAGGCAAAAGCTTGTTCGGCGCTGTCGCACAGCACGACGTCGCCCAAAAGCGATTCGACGATACGGGCGGCGTCGGCGGGATAATTCAACTGATCGATCAAAACCCGGCCGGATTTCGACATGCGGGCGGGAACATCATGAACGGAAGCCGACACAGAGCCGTTGCACCTCCTGAAGACCATCGACACATCGCCTGCGGCGCCCTGCGCCTTCAAAGCAGCGATGACGCGGGACGCAGCCGGCGCATCGGAAACCATAAGGGCCGAGAGATCATCACCCAACAAGCGCTCGACCAGCGACTCAAGCCCGGTGGGCGCGCCCAAAGCCTGAGCCAGGGGAGCAAGCCCTCCTTCGAGGGACTCGGCGTTGTCAAGAAGCCAAATCAAAGCCGGATCGTCGCTGCGGCTGGCACGGAGGGATTGCTTAACCGCCTTGATCTCGGCAGAAAGAACGCGCTGCTCGTCCGCCGCGGCATCACGCGCAGAGCGAGCGGAATTGCGCTCGGTGAAAGCGGAACCCAGGCGCTCTTGAGCAGCCTTGTCAGCCGCCTGAATCTCTTCTAGTGCAGACGTTGCTGCAGAAAGCGCCTCGGAAAGAGCATCGTGCTCGGCGGTTGCCTTCGCCAGATCGGCATCGATCTCGGAACGACGCGCATCGACCATTTTCTCTTGGGCGATGCCCGCAGAAAGGCGGTCTTTCATGCCCATGAGCTTACGACGTGCCTCGTCGCAATCACGGTCGAGGCGGCGCTTGGTGGAATCAAGCTCATCAACCGTCTTCTCGAGGGCGCGGCGCTTGTCGTACGTCTCTTGACGGGCTGCATCAACCCGAGCAACCCTCTGTTGCGCGGCGGCAAATGCATTCTGGGCCTCCGAAAACTGCTCGCGAGCAGCCTGAAGCTCATTCTCCGCCGCCTCTTTAGAGGCCTTCGCGTTCTCGATGGATAGCGCAATATCGGCTTCATAGCTTTCTGCAGAACGACGCTTCTCGCGAAGGAGCAACTCAGCTGAATCAAGGCGCTCGGCCACAGCCGTTGCCTTGCGCTGGGAGCGAGCAAGCTCGCCGGCGTCATTGGCCTTGGTTCGGATGAGCTCCTGAATGTCATTCACTTTTTGTTCGGCTGCTCCGACTTGCTGCTTCATGTCGGATACTTCGGTTTCGAGCTGCGTTTCGGTTGCGCAAACGCGATCCCAGGAAACTTGCAGGGTACGAAGGTCGTCAACCGCAAGAGCAAGCTGCACCTCGTGCAAACGGGCACTTGCCTCTTCGTAAGCAATCGCGCGCTTGGCCTTGCGTTCAAGCGGCCCCAACTGACGACCGATCTCGGAAGCGACGTCGCGAACACGGGAAAGATGATTGTCCATTTGCTCGAGTTTGCGCGCGCTTTTCTCTTTGCGCTGCTTGTGCTTCAGAACGCCCGCGGCTTCCTCGATGAGAGCGCGGCGATCTTCAGGGCGAGACTGCAGGATTTGATCGAGCTTGCCCTGCGAGATTATGGAATGCGTACCTGTTCCAAGACCCGAGTCGTGCAGGATGTCAAGAACGTCCATGCGACGTGCGACCACGCCGTTGATCAGGTATTCTGACTCGCCGCTGCGATACATGCGACGCGTGATGGACACCTCGTCGAAATCGACGGGGAGCGTGCCATCGGAATTGTCAAGAACCAGCTCGACCTCGGCGACGGAAACGGGCTTGCGCGCCGACGAGCCCGAGAAGATGACGTCTTCCATGGCCTGACCACGCAGATTGCGCGCGTTGCGCTCGCCGAGAACCCAAATCACCGCATCGGAGATATTTGACTTGCCCGAGCCATTCGGACCGACGATCGCAGTGATGCCGGGCTCCAAAGAGAGCACGCTGCGATCGGCGAAAGACTTGAAGCCTTTGAGCGCAAGTGATTTCAGGTACATCGAGACGGTTCCTTCTGAGTTCAGACGCTGCTTCGCGCAGGCCTACTCCGAATCGGGGTTGGCGGCTGGCAGGCTTTTCTTCTTTTTATTGCCGTTACGCTTAGCAGCCTTCTTCGCCTTGGCCTGCGCCTGGGCGACGGTCTTCTCTGCCTTGGCCTGCGCCTGGGCGACGGTCTTCTCTGCTTTGGCCTGCGCTTTCTCGACGGCTTTCTCGGCACGCTCCTGCTCGTCAAGGCCGATGCCGAAGAACTCGCTCAAACGAGCAAGGGTGCTTTTCGCGGCCTGGCTTTCCGCTTCTTTCTTGGTGCGGCCAGTGCCGCTGGCCAAGCCGCGGGAACCCGCGAACACCTGCGCGACGAACGTGCGATCATGCGGAGGGCCTTGCGTTTCGATAAGCTTATAGGTGGGCGTGATGCCATCTTCCTGCAGACGCTCCTGAAGGGCGCTCTTCGGGTTTTCCGGCTCTTTGGCCATGTCGATGCTCATCTTGGGAATGAGCGTGCGGTCGATGAATTCACGTGCGCAATCGATACCGCCATCAAGATAAAGGGCTGCGACAACTGCTTCGTAAACGTTCTCAAGGGCCGAATGCAGGCCACGACGACCTGTGCCAGCCTCAGATGAGCCGAACACGATAAAATCAGCGAAGCCAAGATCGTTCGCAACATCGGAAAGGCTGGTGCCCGAAACGAGAGCGACCTTGATACGTGTCAAGCCGCCTTCGTCGAGATCGTGATAACGATGGAACGCGACCGACGCGACGATGGCGCCCAAAACGCTGTCCCCAAGGAACTCAAGGCGCTCGTAAGAGTATTTGACGGCGCGCCCCTCTGTGGCCGACGGATGAGTGATAGCCGACAGAATAAGCTGCTTGTCATTGAAATCATGCTGGATGATTTTCTCGGCGCGGCCGAGCTTCACCCGCTGTTCTTCATTCAAATTCACGGAATTCCGATCCTCGTGTGCCGAATGGTGCTGCAATCGCCAGCATCCGCAAATCAACATTGTCGAAGCGTCCTTTCCAACAGGGACGCGCTTCAACAAAGCTATTCGCAAGGTTGCGGCTTGCCTTCAGTTTACGCTTTGGGTCAACGCCTAAGGGAAACCGTTGGCAAACCGAAGAAACGGGACAGGGCAAGCCCTATCCCGTTTCATTGTATCCCAGCTAAAAAGCTCGCCGACGTTGCTATATAGTTTGCGCGATTAATTCAGAAACCTGCTGGCGAACGGTTTGCGCCGTGGTGATGACGCCGTTCTTGATTGCCTCGGCGTTCGATGAACCATGACCGACGATGCAAGCGCCCTTCACGCCCAAAAGCGGCGCGCCGCCGTACGCGTCGGGATTCACCTTGTCCATGAGGCCGCGCAAGCCGCCCATCATGGTTGCAGCGCCCAACTTAGTGAAAAGCGATGCCTTCATGATGCCCTTGAGCTCGGATAAAAGGACTTTGGACGTGCCCTCGATGGTTTTCAGGCACACGTTGCCGGTGAAACCATCGGTGACGATGACGTCGAAGGTGCCCTTCATGATGTCTTTGCCTTCGGCATTGCCCGCGAAGTTGGGAACCTGTTCGCGCATAAGCGCATTAACTTCCTGGGCGAACTGAGAGCCCTTCGTATCCTCTTCGCCGATGTTCAAAAGGCCGACCTTCGGGTTGGCGATGCCCAGGATCTTGCTTGCGTAAATAGTTGCCATGTTGGCGAACTGCACCAGATACTCGGGCTTGCAATCGGCGTTGGCGCCAACGTCGCACATAACGACGGGCTTGACGGGCGACGGGATGACGGTTGCCAAGGCCGGGCGCTTGACGCCCTTGGAGCGGCCGATGACAAGCGTGCCCGCAACCAGACACGCGCCGGTTGAACCAGCCGAGAAGAAGCCCTGGGCCTCCCCGTCGCGGACCAACTGACAGCCGACGACGATGGAAGAATCCTTCTTGTGTTTGACGGCCTCGGCGGGATGCTCGCCCATGTCGATGAACTCGGTGGTAACACGTGCAACGCAACAATCATTTTTAGCCGCAAAAGGCTCGACGACGTCTGCGGGACCGCACAAGATGACCTTCAGGGTGTTGTCGGCGGCCAAAGCCGCCTGAACGCCCTCTAGAACGACACCGGGAGCGTTATCGCCACCCAAAGCGTCTACTGCGATGGTTGTGAATCGGTCGGTAGATTGATCAGCCATGATATCCCCCACGATGCTCTGCTTTCCCGACGATTGCGGGATTAAAAAGAAAGCCCCCTATCAACACGTGCAGACAGGAGGCTTGCATTTACTGAAAGGAGAAAACCTACTCGGTCTCGATGACCTCGCGGTTCTTGTAGAAACCGCAATTGGGGCATACGCGATGAGGAAGCTTGACCTCGCCGCACTGCGGGCAAACGGAACGCGAAGGTGCATCCATGCGGTCGTGAGTGCTGCGGCGCGTATGAGTACGGATACGGCCCATGCGTTGTTTAGGTACTGCCATTTCAAATCTCCTTCTTCAAAAGCCGTCACCGTCGACGACCTTGTTGCTTAAACATGCGACACGTAATGGTATCAAAGCACCTTGTTCAAAGCAAGCGACAAAGCGAGATCATGTACTTGTTCTGCACAATTCTCGCCTCTTCCCCACCAAATAAAACGAGAGGCGACACTTCGGCCGCCTCTCGCAAAGCATCGATCAGCAATGATTAACGCTGGTTGTGACGACGCATCATAATCGCGCCAAGCGCGACAACAAGAGCGACAGCGCTAACGACACCGACGACGAGCATCAAAGCGTTATCACCAGTCTGGGCAATTGCCGACTCCTTCTGAGGAGCAGGCTGCTCGGTGGTGGGCTTATCTGCCGTTTTGTCAGCCTCATCGGTCTTCTCGCCCTCGTATTCGACCTTCTTGTAGCCAGCGTACAACGTGATGTCCCCACTCACCGGGTTCGAGAAATCATACTTCTCAGAAGCAGCCTCATCGGTGAACCAGCCAGCGAACTGGTATCCCCTAAAATAAGGATCCTCGGGCTGGTCGATGGCCTTACCCGACTCAACCAACGCGACATTCGTGAAATCGTTGAACTTGTCGACGAACTTCACCTGGTGATAGACCACCTCGGGCGTCTTATCGCTGGTCAAAACCGCATAGGAAGAAAAACGGTCGGTTTTGAACGTGATGGCTCCCGTGGCCTCGTCGACGTTAATCGGATCGATGAAGTCAACCTTGTCATCGTGGTTGCGAGCGATACGAACGACCTTGCCCTTCACGGTAGAAGGGTCAACGGTAACGGTGATCGTCAGCTCCTCGGGAAGCTGTGCAACTTCAGCACTGGCAGATTTCATAACGCCATTTGCATCGGTAACTGAAACAAGCAGGCTCACCGACAGGTCAAGAGGCGTAACGGCTTCGTTTTCGTTCTTCGCCTCGTTGATGGCCTCGTCAGCAACAGCGCTAGGTTGAGCGTTGACAACCAGGGTGGCAGAAACGGAATCGGCAGGAGCGATAGTGCCAAGCTCCGCCTTCAACTGTTGCTGATCCTTGACTGCTACCGGAAGGTCCTTACGGACGCAGGCCCGAACCACCCTGAGCAACGATCGTCTCGCCGGAGACGTACTGGGCAAGATCGGAAGCCAGAAAGACGGCAACGCCACCGATGTCGTCCTTCGGATCGCCGTAGCGGCCTAGCGGGATGGACTTGACGATACCAGCGAAGGATTCCGGGTACTCTTCCTTCCACTGAATGAGCTGCTCGGTCATGGCAAGCGGGCACAGGCAGTTGACGCGGATTCCGTCAGGACCCCACTCGGTTGCGGTAACGCGGGACATGCCGCGGATGCCTTCCTTGGCAGCAGCGTAGCTGGACTGGTTCATGCGGCCGAACAGACCAGCGCCGGAAGCCAGGTTGATGACGCAACCCTTGGTCATCTTGAGCTCGGGGTAAGCATGCTTCATGTAGAAGAAGGCAGCATGGAGACCCGTGTCAATGGAAAGGTCGAAGTCCTCAATGCTCTGATCGACCAGCGGAACGCCGGACTTCGAAACCTGGGCGTTGTTGACCAAGATGTCGAGCTTGCCGAACTCTTCAACGCACTTGGCGATAGCGGCAGCGGCTTCTTCTTCCTTGCAGCCGTCAGCTACAGCGTAGCTGCACTCAACACCGTACTCGGCGGAAAGCTTCTTAGCGGCTTCCTGCAAACGAGACTCAGTGCGGCCGGTGATGAAGATGTTAGCGCCATGCTCAGCCATCTTGCTAGCGATGCCATAGCCGATACCCTTGCCGCCGCCCGTAACGATTGCGACGCGACCTTCCAACAAACAACCCATTTCGTTTCTCCCATCTTGACATGATCAATGATGATGGTGCCATCTTAGTCCCGAGTGCCCAGCGCAGGTTCTAACAGGGGCGAAACGTCCGTTAAGCTCGGTTAAAGGTTGCACTGTTTTCGCAGGTCAGACAAGGTTTACCTGTTATCAAGAAATACCATGCCGCCGACCGAAGACAATCTCTTGCCACCTGAATCGGGTTGCATAATATTACGCAGTTGTGCGGTTTTTGGGCATGATTTCAACAGCCGGAAGGACCTTCGAAAACCAGGGACGCCCGCCAAAAAGCGGTGTCTGCATTGACCCTGGCTATGAAAAACGCGCCTGCCGAACGAACGGCAGACGCGCATCCAAAACAAGTATTTGACCTAAGCAAGGTCACTCTTCGAATGAAAGACCCTTCAAGGCCGCAAACGGGTTCTTGGCCTCTTCGAATTCTTCAAGCTCTTCGTTTTTGCAACCGCAGTCGCCATCATTGAGGTTGGCGCCGCACTCAGGGCAAAGACCCTTGCAATCGTCAGAACAAAGCGGGATCTCGGGGGCATCGACGATAAGAGCCGCCTCGATAAGCGGGGCTAGATCGATGATATGGTTCTCGGGAAGAACGTCGAATTCGTCGCCTTCCATATCGTCGGGCACAGCGGACTCGTCGTTAATCAGGAAATAGCCCTCAATGCTTCCATCGAGGTCGTATTCGACATCTTCCAAGCAACGAGCGCACTGGGTGGAAGCAACGCCATAAGCGCGACCCATGATAAGCAGTGCATCACCCGTGTTTGTTACCTCAACATCCCAGGTTACGGGAGTCGAGAAGCGGTACTCGTCGAAGCCCGCCATAAGGACGTCAAGCTTAAGCTGGCCTTCAAAATGCGAGCTCTCCGCAATGGCGAAGAGCTCGGCCGGGATCTTTATAGTTGCGTCGTTCATGAAACCGAACCCAAACCGTGTTTAACGGTTCTGCGTAGTGGCGTTCAAACGATCGCGGCAGCGGCGAACGTTGGTAAGCAGCGTGTCAAGGCTCTGCTCGACATGGCCGAACACCTCGTCGGCGTAATCCTCGGCACCGGCGCGGGTCTGGCGTTCGAGTTCGCGAGCGTCGGCCAAGATCTGGTCGCTCTGCTGCTGGGAAATGCGGACGATCTCGCGCTCGGAGGCAATAGTCATAGCCTGATCACGGGCATCCTCGATCATGCGATTCGCCTCGGCCTCGGCGTCGTCCAGAAGGCTCTGACGCTCGCGGACGATCTGACGAGCCTGAGAGAACTCGCTCGGGAACGTATCGCGGATCTCGTCCATGATTTCGAAAGCGGCGGAAATATCCACCTGGCGGAAATTGCTTTTACCGAAAGCGGGCTTCGACTCCTCAAGAAGGATGGAGAGCTCTTCGAGCAGCCCCAAAACTCCGGTTTCGTCCATGATTATCCTTCCACGCATGCTGTGTTTTGATTGCGTTTGCGCTTTAGCTAATTGGCTTACAGCTTGCCGAATTGTATCAGGTTTGCCAGAACCCACTCGGCGAATCACAAACTAGGCATATTCTAGCATGTCATTCCAGCACGTCGCAGGCGCATTTTCACCTCTCCACGCACAGTCACACCACCCTAAGCCGCTACCCTGCCTAGCAGATTGAAGCAGTGCGAATCAAAGCCATTCAGCTACAGCGGGAACTTGCTGCGAAGAGCCTCCGCCACGCACGGCGGAACGAATTGGTCGATGTCACCGCGAAAGCTGGCGATCTCGCGAACAATCGAGCTGGAAAGGTACATGTACTCGGGGGGCGACATGATGAAGACGGTCTCGAGCGTTTCCGAAAGCTGGTAGTTCAGCGCGGTCATTTGGAACTCGTACTCGAAATCGGTAATGGCACGAAGACCCTTCACGACGACGCTCGCACCCTGTTCGTGAGCGAAATCGACGAGCAGCCCCGTGAACGGCATGACCTTGACGTTGTCAAGATGCGCGGTTGCCAGCTCAACGAGTTTGACGCGCTCCTCAAGCGTGAACAGCGGGCTTTTCTTCTGAGATGCAGCAACGGCGACGGTAACCTCGTCCATCAGCTGGGCCGCACGGGTGATCACATCAAGGTGGCCATTCGTGATCGGGTCGAATGTGCCAGGAGTAAGAGCTATTTTCATTGTTCGAACCTCATCATGGTAACAGCGGTTATACCGTATTTCTTCGTTACTTCCACCTGAAAGTCGCTGGCAGCGTCGATGGCGGCATCGACTTCGGCACGATCTGCCTGCGCATGCTCATAGACTATCACAGCGTCTTCGGAAAGGGCATTCGCCTGCGCCAGCGAGCGTACCAGATCGAGCACGTCATCTACCCGATAAGCATACGGAGGGTCTAAGAAAACGACGTCGAACGGCGCGTCGATCATCGCGGGCACGAACTTGAACACGTCTTGACGAATCAAACGCCCCATGCGCGAATCGATGCCGAGCTTACGTAAGTTGCCCTCAATGACCTTTTGCGCCTTTCGGTCGCGCTCGAAAAACAACGCGTACGACGTCCCACGCGACAAAGACTCAAGCCCAAGGGCCCCCGAGCCTGCAAAAGCATCGAGGACGCGATCGCCCTCCAAGCCGCCTCGCAGGCTGGATAAAGAGCTCATCAGGGCCTCTCGCACACGATCGGTGGTCGGGCGCGTGCCCTCCCCTTCGGGCGCATCGATCACACGCCCACGATACTGACCGGAAACGATTCGCATTCAGCCTCCTTGAACGACAACGTCTTTGAACAACAAACGCATCTCGCGCGCCAATGCGCGATGATCCTCTTCTTCCAGCACGGGATCGGCCGCAAGGATCTGCGCCGCATCATCGTGCGCCGCTTCGATGACCTTGCCATCGCGCACGATGTTAACCAGTTTCAATCCAGAAGCGCCGGACTGCCTGTTTCCCAGAATATCGCCCTCGCGGCGCAGGGACAAATCGTAGTTCGACAGCTCGAAGCCGTCCTCAGTCTGCTCCATAGCGCGCAATCGCGCCATCGCGACGTCGGACTTCGACCCCGAGATCAAATGCACCTCGCCGGCCTTCGAACCACGTCCAACGCGGCCGCGAAGCTGGTGCAGCTGAGCCAAACCAAAGCGATCGGCGTCCTCGACGATCATCACTGTAGCATTCGGAACATTGATGCCAACCTCGATAACCGTAGTAGCAACGAGGACCTGGGTCTCGCCTTTCGCGAACGACTCCATGATCTCGCGCTTCTTCGCGGCGGGTAGCTTGCCATGAAGCAGCTCGACGTGAAAGTCAACGAACGTTTTGCGCTGAAGGAACTCGGCGTAAGACCGAGCCGCGGCAACATCGGTCCCAAGCCCTTGCAAGTCGGACTCATCCTCGATGCTGATCGAAGCGAATTCGTACTCATCGGTGCCTTGATCGCCCTTCGACCCATGACGATCGGCGACGCGCGAGCCAGAGGCGCTTGAAGATCCGTCGCCCCGCTTCGCACCCGCCGCCTTGCCCGCCTCCCCTACCAGCGGGCATACAATATACACTTGCTCACCGCGGCGCAACGCCTCAAGAGCCGCATCATAAGCGGCACCTTTAAGCTGACGAGGATGAACCGTCGTCGTTCGAGGCATGACACCCTTGGGCTTTTCGCGCAGGTACGAAAGCGTCAAGTTCCCGAACAGCGCAAGGGCAAGCGAGCGCGGTATGGGGGTAGCCGTTAGATAGAGCGCGTCGGGGTTTTCGCCCTTCGAGAGCAAAGTGGCGCGTTGATCGACGCCGAAACGCTGCTGCTCGTCGATAACCGCCAAGCTCATGTCCCTGAAAACGACGTCGTCCTGCAAAAGCGCATGCGTACCAAACAGAACCGTGACGGACCCGTCCGCCAAGCGCTTAAGCAAGTCATCGCGCTCTGCCGCCGAGGTTGAGCCGGTAAGCAAGCCCCAGCTAACACCCGCTTTGTCCAAAAGCGGGCCGAGCGATGCGGCATGCTGCTCGGCCAAGATCTCGGTCGGAGCCATGAACGCCGCCTGAGAACCCGTGTCTGCCACCGCGGCTAAGGCATGAGCAGCAACAATGGTTTTACCCGTGCCGACGTCGCCAAGCAGCATATGGTTGGCGGTTCTGTCGGATGCCATCACCGAAAGGATCTGATCGCGAGCCTCGTTTTGACCGTTCGTCAGTTGAAATGGAAGACTGCCGCAAAGCGATTTCATGCAGGGACCGTCGATTACATGGCAGCGGGCGACTTTGCCCTCGCTCCTTCGCGCACTGCTCACCATGAGCGCAAGCTGGAGCATCAAAAGCTCTTCGTAGACCAAGCGTCGCCGCGCAGCGGCTTGCTCCTCCATCGTATGCGGGAAATGGATGCACTCAAAAGCAGCACCGCGACTCATCAGTCGGTATTTCAGCCGAATATCCAACGGCAGCGGATCAAGAACGCCCTTGGTTAAATCGAGCGCGTTGGATACCAAACGGCGCATCATTGCGGGCGAGATTTTCTCGGTTGCGGGGTGAACGGGAACAATGACCCCTTCAACAGGAGACTCTTGCTCGAGCACCTCAAGGAAGGGATTAGTCATGCGCTTGAAGCCGTAATCGAAATCAAGCTTTCCCGCCACGGCGATGGTCATTCCAGGCTTAAGCTTGTCGGCAAGCCACACCTGACGAAACATGGTGAGCATAAGCGTTCCCGTGCCGTCGACCAATGTGATCTCGACCAGGGGTATGCGCTTCGGTCGCTTCACCTGAACGTCGTACACCTGACCGCAAATGGTGCAAACGTCCCCAATGCGCGCGGCGGCAACCGTGGCAACCCTCGACATGTCGATGTAACGCGTAGGGTAATGCGTCACCAGATCACGCACGGTTTTGATATGCAGCTTGGCAAGCACCGAGGCGCGTGCCGGGCTTACCAGCTTGACTCGCGTGACCGGCTCGTCAAGAACGAGCGTTGAGGCAAGGCGAGCCTCCGAAACCAAATCGCGTGCAGCGGTGGTCTGGAGGCTCGCAGTCATGAGATTACAGAAACGGACGATGCCGCTTTACTCGACGGAGAAAATGACGGGGTACAGCGGCTGATCGCCACGATGCTGGTCGATCTCGAGATCGTCGAACTTTTCCTCGATTTTCTCGACCAAAGCATCCAAGGCCTCGTCATCGAAATCGGCACCCGCAAGGATGGTCATGGTGTCGGCGTCTTCCGCCTCCATGGCGTCAAGCAGGGACAGCACGACTTCTGCCACCGAATGGCCAACAGCCTCGATGGAACCGTCCGCAATGCCGATGACGTCGCCGGCGACAATGGGGTTGTCGTGAGCGTCCTTGGAATCCTTGATAGCCGTGGTGACCTCGCCAGTTTTAACGTCGGCGAAAGACTCGGTCATAGCATCGACGTTCTCGTCAAGCGAAGCAGACTCGTCAAAACCGAACATGGCAGCGAAAGCCTGAGGCACGCTCTTCGTGGGAACGACGCCGCAGTTCATCTCAGCGAGCTCGGCAGCGCTCTGAGCGGCCATGATGATATTCGAATTGTTCGGGAGGATGATGACGTTGTCGGCGTTTGCGCTGTTTGCCGCGTCAAGAAGGTCTTTGGTGGACGGATTCATGGTCTGACCGCCGGAAACGACAACATCGATACCGAGACTCTTCAGGATCTTGGCGTTGCCTTCGCCTGCTGCGACGGCCACGAAACCGAACGGCTTGCGCTCGGCGGTAGAAGCCGCCTCGTCGGCCGCAAGGGACTCGGTGCGGGCGACGGTTTGCAGCTGCATGTTGTGGATATGAACCTCGGAAATCTGAGCGTCATGCTCGAGGAACCACTGCAGCACCTGATCGGGACGGTTGGAGTGTACGTGCACCTTGAAGTTGGGATGCATGCCAACCATTAGGTCGCAGTCGCCCATAGTGGGCAGGAATTCCTTAGCCGCATCGACATCGATGGTGTCGGAATGGACCAAGAACTCGGTGCAATAGCGGAACTGGGAACCCTCCCAGTCGTTGATCTGCTCGATCTCGACCTTGGGAGCAGCGTCGCGAGAAATGGCAAGCTCGTCGCCAAGCTGACCCTCCCTGCCGGTAAGGGCCGACACGAAAGCGTCAAGCAAGATGGCGAAGCCGTAACCACCGGCGTCGACGACGTTGTTTTCCTTAAGAACAGGGAGCAGCTCGGGCGTGCGCTGAACCGAGGCATACGACTCGGCAACAACGACGTCCATAGCCTCTTCAGGGGAAAGCTTCTTCTTGCGCGCATGCTTAGCAGCAGCGGCGGTGTCGCGAAGAACGGTGAGGATAGTGCCTTCAACCGGTTTACGAACAGCCTGGAACGCGACCTCGACAGCTTTGGCGAATGCGGCGTCGATGGTTTCGGCGTTCACCTCGGTTGCGTTAACCGAGCCCTCGCACAGACCACGCAGGATCTGAGAGGTGATAACGCCCGAATTGCCGCGCGCACCCATAAGAGCACCCGTGGTAATAGCCTTCCTGGCTGCGTCGCCCGTGGAGCCGATAGGCAAAGCTGCAAGGTTCTTGACAACGGACTCAATGGTAAGGGACATGTTCGTACCCGTGTCTCCATCCGGCACGGGGAACACGTTCAGGCGGTTGATCTCCTCTTTGCGGCTGGAAAGGACCTTGCTTGCCGCAGCGATCGCGTTGAGGATGTCATTCGCTGAATAGGTTTCTGACATTGTTGAAAAGCCTCTCTGAAAGCTGATACGCTTGTCTATTTACGGACCTTGACGCCTTTGACATGCACATCGACGCCGTCAAGCGGCACGCGCGCATACTCTTTCAAAGCAAAGGAAACCTGATCGACCAGGTTTTGGGAAACGGTGTTGATGTTGATGCCGTATTCGATAACGACGTAAAGATCGACGTGAACGCCAACCTCAGTGGTGGTAATCACCACGCCGCGCCTCAGGCGAGCAACGGGAAGAAGCTTCGCGATGCCCTCGGCGTCAGAGGGAGCGGCCATGCCGACGATGCCGTAGCATTCAAGCGCGGCATGTCCAACGATGTCGGCAAGAACATCGTTCGCCACGTGCAGTTTTCCCGGAATCGGTGCACCCATGGGAACATCCTTTCGATAGCACTGACGTGCATTCTCAGACGCGCGAGAAAACGCGCGTTTTCTGTTTCAATGCGATTCTAAAGTATAAACCCTCTAGGGCTTGGCTCCCCTATGGGACAGTTATGGAGGCAGGTATAATACATGAAAAATTCTTGTGAACCAACCGTGCGCTGTGCTATAGTTTTTAAGCTATGTTGTAACCAACGATGCGTCGCATCGTGTATGACCTGCGTAAATGGAGTGATACAAAATGTCTAAGATCTGCGAAGTCTGCGGTAAGAAGCCGTCTTTCGGCCGCAACGTCAGCCACTCTCACCGTGTTTCCAGCCGTATGTTCCGTCCGAACATCCAGAAGGTCACCATCAAGGAGGCCAACGGCCACGTGCACAAGGCTAACGTCTGCACCTCCTGCCTGAAGGCTGGCAAGGTTACCCGCGCTTAATCAAGCGTTTCCTCAAAGAAAATTGAAAAGCCCGCATTATGCGGGCTTTTCGTCGTTGTGCTTTCAAAGGCTCGGTCGGCTGGTATGTGTTTCGATATCGATGCTGACGCCCACCAGCACAAGCCTACCTGCCCCATCAAAGAACCATCGATCAAACGAAGGTGCATTACAGCGTCTTCTAAAACGAAGAGAGGGAGAGCGTTTGCTCTCCCTCTCTTCGTTTACCAAATTCAATGTACGAACCAATCTACCCGAACAGTCTCTACTCGATAACCAAAAGGCGTTTGCAATTCGGGCAAACGCCAAGCGGCGCATGCGCTTTCAAATCGATAAGACGGCCGCCTTCAATAGGGCTACGGCAAATGCCGCATCGATCATCCACAAGCTTGCCCACGGCAATACCGCCAGTATGGCGAGCCGTCTCAGTATAAAGATCAAGAAGATCCTTGGACAAATCGGCGGCATATTCTTCGCGTACGCGAGCAATTTCCTGAAGCTGGGCACGGAGGCCGACGCTGGCTTCCTCGTAGCTGGCGCGTGTCGCAGCCTCGTCGTTCGTGACGATGTCGGTAGCTTTCTTCAACTGCGCCTGAACGCCCTCGATTTTCTGAAGCTCCTCGGCAAGCTTCGAAAGTTTGCCGTCAAGCTCCTCGCGACGCTTCGCGAAACCGCTCATCTCCTTGGAATGGGACTCAACGCTGCGATAGTCGCCACCAGCATTGTCGATAAGTTCCTGCGCATGACGTTGCTTGTCAGCAAGCATGCCGTCTTCAGTGGTAAGTCGCGTGATCTCGGATTCTGCGCGCTGCTTCAAAACCTCGACTTGGTTTGCCTTTTCATCGAGCGCTTTATGCTTTGCCGAAAGAACGGACATCTTGGCTATCTGTGGCAACTCGGCAAGCTCCTTCTTGGTGCGGATAGCATCCATATCTGCGGTCTGCAATTTCAAAAGCAGGTTCAGATCCTCATGAGCAACTTGCATGTCTTCCCCATTCGTTGAGCTAGTACTTCTAATTTATTTTATTACCGCACCGTTCAAGATTCCACTTTTTCGTCGCGAAGTTAATCGAAGGTAAACTAAATAGCCTGCAAGCACCTCAAGCTGATACCGTGAAACAAGAAAATCCGTTGCCCGATAAAATAAAAAGGGAGCGAGCGCAGTGCGCTCGCTCCCTTGAAACAACGATCCTTGCAATCGGCTTTAAAAGCTAACCCATGAACCTCAAGCCAAGCGGGATCAGGACGAATGCCATGACCAGCGTCAGGTACACCATCATGATGGCGCCTGCTGTGTAAGCAGATTTAGTGGTAGTAAATGCATGCGCGTGAATCATAGCACCGTTGACGGAACCAGCCGGGGTGAGCAGACCGATGACGCCGAAGACGGTGATGACCATAAGGGCAACCTGAAGGTTGAAGTTCGCCTGAGTTGCCATCGTCATGGCGATAGTCATCATGGTGATGGTGACGGCGACGTTGTTTGCGACGTTGGTCGCAATGAAGGTGATGATGCCGAGAGCCAACAGGAAGGCGTAGCCAGGAAGACCGAACAGCGGAGCCACAAGCTGGGAGATCAACGGGGTGATACCGGCGGCCTGGCTGGTGATCTGGCTGGCAACGACCATTGCAGAGGCAACGACCAAGATAAGATCCCAGTAGAAGTACGCAGGAGCGGTCTTCTTGTCAAGAACGGGCTTGTCCTCGACCTTCCAAACCATTGCGACAGCGATTAGGAAGACAACCCAACCATAAACGCCGATGCCCTTGAGAATGGCCCTGAAGCCTTCGTTACCGGCACCGAAGCTAATGGCGATGCAGCCGACGATGTTGGCAACAAGGATTACCAGAACGGCCTTCTGACGCTTGGTCAAAGGAGCGCTTTCCTTCTGGAACTGCGTGACGTCGATCTCTTTGATCTTGTCAACCTTGCAGCCAGGGGTGATGAACATGACCAAGAGCCAACCGAAGCCGGCAACGATGGTGGTGACGAGCTCGGAGATGATCCAGCCACCCATGTTGATGGAGATGCCTGCCTTAGTTGCCATGCCAACGGTCATCAGGCACCAACCGCGGAACGGGAAGAGCGAGAATGCAACGCTGCAGGTAAGCATGAAGCCCATAAGGACCATTGCAGGGTAAAGATCGCCCTTCTTGTAGCCCGCCTGCTCGAAGATGGACTGATAGATAACGAACATGATCAGGGCGACCAAGGTCTGGTTCACCAAGATGGTGAGATAAGCCGGAGCCAAAACGATGAAGCCGGTCAAGAGCCAAGGACGACCTTGCACGAACTTCGCGCCGAGCATCTTGTTAGCCAACCATTCAGTCAAATGGCTGTCCTGCAACATACCCAAGAAGAACATGCCAAGAAGCATCAGCATGACGGACTCGTTGCCGAAAGCCGAAGCCAATGCAGCGCCCGCAGTGCCGAAGTCGGTGACACCCAGCGCTACCAGCGCCAAAAGCGAGGTCCAGCAAAGGTTGTCCGCATCTACCGACCAACCGTAAATCAAACCAATGAAGATGCCGATGATGGCCATGCCGTAAGGCGTGATGGTGCCGATCGGCGGGACGAAACGGAACAAGAACATGAACGCGAGCACGATCACGAGGTGAATGTACTTGTTCGAGCTTTTGCCCTCTTGAGCAGCTGCTGCCATAAGCTAAATCCCCTTCCACTTCCCCTTCTGTGCCATAAGCACAACCTATAACAACATATGGATAGTTTATAGAGAGTGTGAGAAGATATAAAGCCGCTCAACCATGCTCTGGAGCTATTTTCTGACCCTACAATTTAAAGTTGATCCCAAACCGTTACTTCCAGTTGAGGCAAGATTTCAAAGCAACAACGAATGCCTCGATGTCGTTTGACGTGGTGTAGCGACCCATGGAAATGCGCAATGCACCATAGGCACGATCCACACTGATGCCCATAGCTCGAAGAACATGGCTAGGCGAAAGAGAATGCGAAGAGCAAGCTGAGCCACCCGACACCCCAAAGCCCATCATATCCAAACGAAGAACCAAGGTCTCGCTTTCAAACCCGTCAACGATAACGTGAACGATGTTGGGAAGGAACGACCCCTTAGAAACGTCAACCGTCGCCGTGACTCCGGGAACAGCCGAAAGCTCCGCATATAGACGATCGCGCAAGGCAGCCAGTCGGATTGACTCCTCTTCGAGCATCGAGCATGCTGCGTGACACGCTGCCGCAAAACCAACGATACCGCATACGTTCTGCGTGCCGCTTCGTCTGCCCTCCTCCTGACCGCCGCCGCCAAGGAACTCGCTCATAGGAGTGCACGCCTTCAGATACAAAGCGCCAACCCCCTTGGGGCCGCAAATCTTATGAGCAGAAAACGACGCTGCATCGATGCCGAGCGCGCGGACATCAACAGAGGTCTTGCCAAGCGCTTGAGTGGCGTCGGTATGGAACAGCGCCCCCTTTGCGTGAGCCGCGCCGGCAAGCTCGGCGATCGGTTGGATGCTTCCGACTTCGCTGTTAGCCATTTGAACGGAAACCATGACGGTCTCGTCGTTTAATGCGCCTTGCAAGTCCGCCACGCTCACGAAACCTTGCTTGTCAGGGTCAAGATAAGTGACGCGCCAGCCCATTGACTCGAGCTTCTTAGCGGGCACGAGCACTGCCTCGTGCTCGATGGACGTGGTGATGAGATGCGGCGTGAAATCGGAAATGCTTTTCCCACTGGCGCGTCTACGCGCATCAGCAGCCGCAACGGCAACGCCCAAAAGAGCCGCGTTGTCGGATTCGGTTGCCCCGGAGGTGAAGATGATCTCGTTAGGACGCGATGCATTCAGATCGGCAGCTATGCTGCGTCGAGCCTGTTCCATCGCCTCGAAGGCAGCACGACCGGGAGCATGCAGCGAGTTCGCGTTTCCACCCAAAGCGATGTTGGCGCGCCCGGGAACGAAATACGGAGCCATAGCCTGGGCGGCCTCTTCACAAAGGGGCGTAGTGGCTGCACAATCAAGGTAAATGTAATCAGCGGGGACGGTGATGCTCATTAAGAAAGCGCCTTCTTCCTTGCCTCTTCCGCAACGGCCCTGATGCCCTCCACAGCTTGTTCGAGGTTATCGGCACCGAAGACAGCGCTGCCGCATACCAAAACGTCCGCACCCTTGGCCGCAACCAAATCGGCGGTCTTCAAACCGATGCCGCCATCAACTTGAATGAGAAGGCTGTCGTTACCGGCTTTGCGGGCCATCTCAACGACCTGAGCGACCTTGTCCTCGGAGCCCTCGATATAGCTCTGACCAGAAAAACCGGGCTCAACGCTCATGATAAGGACCATCTCCAAATCGGCGATGACGGGTTCCAGAACGGAAACGGGCGTTTTCGGCTTAACGGAAACCGCAGCTTTAATACCAGCGTCGTGAATGATGCGAACAGCTTCTTTCATGCCCGCCTCGTCAAGGGGTTCGGCGTGAACCGTGATGGAATCGCACCCCGCACGCGTGAACCAATCAAGCTGCTCGATAGGGTTCGAGATCATGAGATGGACATCAAGGGGAAGCTTTGAAATGGTCTTCAGCTGCTTGATGATGGGCACACCCATGGTAAGGTTCGGAACGAAATGGCCGTCCATGACATCGACGTGCACGACGTCGGCGCCCGCCTCTGTAATGGCACGGATGTCGTCGCCAAGCGTAAGGAAGTTGGCAGACAGGATCGACGGAGCGATTTTCACCGGTTCGAACATTGCGGCTCCTAAAACAGATTTGATAGTATCGAAGACAGCAACAAAATATTTTACTTCACCGATGGGGGTTTCGGCTATGCATTGCTTTTACTACCAAACACCCCACGGCCCCGTGACCATCGCCGCCACCGAAAAGGGCATCTGCGGGGTGTACTTCGGAAAACAGCAGTTGAATGCCAAACCATCACCCACCATGCTCACCAATCGTGCGGCAACGCAAATCCAAGAATACTTCGCCGGAAAGCGCTTCGTGTTCGATCTTCCGCTTGACTTGAAAGGCTCTGAATTTCAAAAAGCCGTTTGGGAACGCATGATGCGCATCCCCTACGGATACACGAACACAACAGCCGAGATCGCCCGCGCCATCGGCCACGACAACTCACATAGGTCGGTTGGAGCCGCAGTCGCGAAAAACGAAGCGGCGATTCTCGTCCCCACGCACCGCGTGGTGTCCGCCGCAGGAACAGCGCTTGGCTCGGGTAATCAGGCGAAGATCAACCAGGGCCTTCTGGCCATGGAGAAGCGCTACATGCCGTAGAACTCGGGCTTAAGTGAACGCGAGATCAAGGTCTGAGCCACGTCCGATGCGGAAACGCCATTCCAAACAATGGAATAGACCGCGTCGGCAATGGGGAGCTCGACTTCGAAGCGATCAGCCAAAACACGCAGGGTCTTGCATGCCAGCGCGCCTTCGGCGATCATATGCGTCTGCGATTCGAATTCCTCGACCGTCTGACCCTTGGCCAATCCCTCGCCAAAACGACGGTTTCGGGAATGCTGCGAGGTGCACGTAACGATAAGGTCGCCGGCACCAGCCAGGCCCAAGCACGTCATGGAGTCGCCGCCGGCCTTCACAACCAAACGTCCCATCTCAGCCAAGCCGCGCGTCATGATCATGGCAGCCGTATTATCACCGTAGCCAAGACCATACGAGATGCCCGTGGCGATAGCGATGACGTTCTTGAATGCGGCGCACAGCTCGACACCGTTCACATCGGTGGACGTGTAAACACGGAAGGAGTCGGAAGCGAAGACGTCGCGGAAAAGCTCTGCGGTCTCGGCATTGGAGCTGGCGACAACCGTGGCGGACGGAACGCCGTGGATAACCTCTTCCGCATGCGTGGGACCGCACAAAGCCGCAAGGCGCTCCTTGTTGCCAAGCTCGTCCTCGAAAACTTCAACGGGCAGAAGACCGGTAACATCCTCGACGCCCTTCGACAAAATGACGATGGGGAAATCTTCGCTGATCATCTCACGCATTGCGCGTGCGGTTCCGCGCATCAGCTTGGAAGGCGTGACAATGACGGCGGCATGGGCGCGGTTGAGGGCGTCATGAAGCGACGTAGTTGCCACTACGTCGTTATGAAGCGGCCAGTTGCTCAGGTAATCGGGGTTCTTGTGCTCGGAGTTGATGGCACGTGCCACCTCACCGCGACGAGCCCAAAGACTGACGTTGTTTCCATTCGTGGCAATGAGGTTCGCAACGGCCGTACCCCACGAACCGGCGCCGATAACAGCGATCTTCATTTACTTACCACCCTTCGAACCGATACGGGACTCAGTGCCCGCGCGCAAACGCATGATGTTTCCACGATGCGCCCAAATGACAATGACCGCCGCGGCAGAGCAGAGAATCGCCGCAGGGAGATCGCCCGAAAACCTGATGAATGCCAGGACAGGGCACACGGCGGCCGCTGTAAGCGAGCCCGCCGAAACGTACTTGGTCGTGATGACGACAACCGCAAAAAGAGCGAGCTCGATAAGCGCGAACTGCCAGCCAAACGTGGCGAACATGCAACCCACAGCAACCGCGACGCCTTTGCCGCCCTTGAACCCAAGCCATGGGCTGAAAATATGACCGGTGATACAGCCGAAGAAAGCGCACGCAGCCAGCGTCTGATACGTGAAGGAATGCGTGCTGCCTGCAGGATCGACAAGCAAGGTGAAGAACAGCCACGCGAGAAAGCCCGAGAACAGGCCTTTGCCGAAGTCAAGGACGAACACCGCCCCGCCGCCAACCTTGCCCATGGTGCGGATGGCGTTCGTGGTTCCGATGTTGCCGCTTCCATGATCGCGCACGTCAGTGTGATAGAAGACGCGAGAGATGATCACTCCCCACGGAATCGACCCTAAGACAAACGACGCTGCGAACAGAAGCACCAGAACTGCTATCTCATTCAAAAGACTAATCCTTCTTCTTGAACTTGAGCTTGATGGGCGTTCCCGTCAGATCGAAGTTGGTGCGCATGCGATTCTCGAGATAGCGCTCGAAGTTCGGCTCGACCAAGTCGGGGCGGTTCACGAAGAGCGTGAACGCCGGCGGGCACGTGCCGGTCTGCGTCATGTACTTCATACGCAGGATGGCCTTGCCCTTGCTTACGGTATGGCCGAACTCGCGGATATCTTGCAGCCAAACATTCAACTGATTGGTGGGGATGGTCTTGTTGAAGTTAGCAAAAGCCTCGTCGATGGTGTCCCATACCTTGACGACGCTCTTGCCAGTCAAGGCGGAAATCGCAATAACAGGTGCGTATTTCACGTGGATGAGCTTTTCCTCTACCTCTTCGCGTACCCTCATCTTCGTTTCGGTGTCAACTGCGTCCCATTTGTTCAAAACGATGACCATGGCGCAACCGCGATCGGCGGCGAAACCCGCAACGCGCTGATCCTGGTCGGTAACGCCCAACGTGCCGTCGATGACAAGCAAGGCGACGTCAGCGCGGTCGATGGCGCGCATGGCGCGAACGAAACCGTAGTACTCGACATCTTCGTCGATCTGGCTTTTCCTGCGCAAACCGGCGGTGTCGACGATGGTATAGATCTTGCCGTCGTGCTCGACGGTGGTGTCAATCGCGTCGCGCGTGGTGCCAGCGACGTTCGAGACGATGGAACGCTCGTCATTGGTGAGCTTGTTGGTAAGCGATGACTTGCCCGCATTAGGGCGGCCGATGATGGCAACGTTGATGCCCTTGTCGGCGGCTCCATCATCTTCCTTGGGATAGCCCTGCTCACGAAGCGATTCGATAACGGCATCCAGCAAGTCGCCGGTACCGTTGCCATGAAGGGCGGAAACGGGCCACGGGTCGCCCAGACCAAGCTGATAGAAGTCCCAAACCTCGTGCATCTTCGCGGGGTTGTCCATCTTGTTGACGGCAAGGAAAACAGGCTTCTTGGACCTACGAAGCGTACGGGCCACCTCTTCATCGTCGGCGTTAACGCCGGTGCGACCATCGACGATCAGGACGATGGCGTTCGCCTCGTTGGCAGCAGTGAAAGCTTGATGGGTGATGGACGCCTGAAAGTCGTCGTCATCGCCCATCTCGATGCCGCCCGTGTCGATCAATGCGAAGCGAAGGCCGTTCCAGACGGTTTCGTGATAAGAGCGATCGCGCGTGACGCCGCGCATCTCGTGAACGATAGCATCGTCGATTTGGGCGATACGGTTAACGAACGTTGATTTCCCTACATTGGGGCGACCAACCACAGCAACCAAAGGCAGGCTCATATCGGTCGTCTCCTCTCTTGCATATAAACGGACGCGTCCCCGCCCTTAATGCTGGGGAAACGCCTATGAACTGGCTAATTCGGCGATTTGCCGCAAATAATCTAGCGGTGTACAGGATACCACGGCAATAGGCACGCCTGCCGCTTTCACCATATCCTCCAAACGCATGTCATCAAGCATGACGCCATCGTCGTTGAAGACCACTTCTTGGATCGCGTACAGCACGCGCCGGGTTTCACCCGCTTCACGATCGGCCTTGACGCGCTTGGCAATGGCCTGCGACACGTCGCCACCAACCAAAAGCCCCGTGACGTTGACGTTGCCGCCGAAATACTCGTTCTTCACGTAAAAAGGCTCGAACCATCCCGAAAGCGGGCTTCGCGCAACCAGCTGATCGAGGAAATCACGCTGAGCCTCGCCAGCAACCAGGCGCAGAACCGTATTGGATTCGCGCAGGGCAGACGCGCATTCGACATCGACGCCAAGGCTCACTGCTTCATTCCAGTCGTCGATGGTCGAGCGGATGATGCCGATGCCGTCCTCGAAGAGCTCGAACTCGCCATACGACGCCGTGTCGGGCACCTCGTCGACGATGTCTTCGTGGTAAGCGTTGCTATAGAACTCGTCAGCCGGGAACACCCACGGCGTGCCGCGCTCGGCAAGAGCCCGTTCGCGGAAGGGCGCAACGTCGTCAAGCACGCGCTTAGAAGCCGCAGGGTCGTTGAAGCTATGGTCGAAACGGGTTTGATACTTCGTGTAACCCAACGGCACGATGCCGATGTCCAAGATACCCGGGCGCTCGTAAGCCCAGCTGAGGGTCTCGACAAGGTAGTCCCCGTCGTTCGCATCGGGAACAAGGACGATCTGCGCGTGAACTTGAATGCCCGCTTCAAGAAGACGATCGAGCGCATCGATGCCATGATCGGCATTGCGGCCGATCAGCTTCCTGCGCACCTCGCGATTCGATACCTGAAGCGAAACATGAAGCGGGGTGATGCGCTGCTCGATGATACGCTGCTCATCTTCCGGTGAAAGGTTCGTGAGCGTGACGAAGGTTCCAACCAAAAAGCTGAGGCGATAGTCGTCGTCGCGCAGGGTAAGCGAAGGACGCAAACCCTTGGGAAGCTGATGCATGAAGCAAAACGTGCAGGCGTTCCTGCACTGCAGCACGTCGTCGAAAACAAGCCCCTCGAAGGTGAAGCCCCAGTCCTCCCCTTCCTCGCGCTCTAAGACGATATCGCCCGCATCTCCATCGGTATCGATGTAGGAAAGTTCGATCTCGTCGCCATCGGAAAGCCAGCGCCAGTCGATGACGTCACGCAAAGGCTGCCCGTCAACGGCAAGGATTCGACACCCCGGGGTAAAACCGGCATCGTCTGCGGGAGAATCGGGGACTACCATTTGAACCACAGCTTCGGGACGCTTCCTTGCGCGCGCGGCTGTGCGCGCGATATCGCGAGACGGGTAGCTTGGATGCTCGTTTGCCTGCTGACCGTTTTTAATCTCGCCGATCACAGCATCTCCAAGTATTCGATGACACGGGAAATCTGAGATTCAGGAGTGGACGCGCCAGCTGTGACTCCAACGGTTTCACACCCCTTGAACCATAAGGGATCAAGCTCGTCCGGAGATTCGATATGGTATGTGCGCGCGCATGCCGAGCGGCAGATGCTTGCAAGACGCGTGGTATTCGACGAGTTGCGACCGCCAATGACCACGACAGCATCGACCCGAGAAGCGATCTCGATCGCCGCATCTTGACGCTGACTGGTTGCCGTGCAAATGGTGTTCTTAACATCGGGGTTGATGCCGCGTTTGCGAAGCTCGTCGACCACGGCATCGAGGGCGGCGCGTTCCTGGGTTGTCTGGACGACGATTCCCACAGGGTCGTACACGTCATCGGGCAGGTCGTCAGGCGACGACGCGACGATAACGCGGGCAGGCGCCTCGGCGGCACGAGCGGTCAGGCCCTCCACCTCGGGGTGCCCTTCCTCGCCGACGACCACGACGCAGCCGTGTCTTTCGGCAAGCTGATACGCCGCTTTTTGCGCAGCGGCAACGAAGGGGCACGTCGCATCGAGGACGTTCTTCACATGAGATTCAACGTCACGCATGACCTGCGGGGTGACGCCATGGCTTCGGATGATGACCGTGTCGTTCGGATCAGCTTCGGAAACCGAGGCAATCTCGTCGACTCCTGCCTCGGCAAGCTCACGCACCACGATAGGGTTATGGATCAAAGGGCCCAGCGTATGGGCACGCGCCGAGGACTTCGATGCCTCAAGGGCAATGTCGAGCGCTCGCTGAACGCCGAAGCATGCACCGGCATGATCGGCCTTGACTACGTTCATATCGACCGCCTTAGTTGTCGGAGGGCTGATCGCCCGAAGCGTCCTGCGATGAACGCGCCTTGCGCTCGGCAGCACGGGCCTTCTTCTTATCGATCTCTTTCACGAGCTCGACGCTGGTGTGATGCACCACCTGGTGCTCTTCGAACACTTCGGTGTAGTCCTTGCCATCGGGGAACAGCGCCTTCATATCGACCTCGCTTGGGGCAACACGCTGGCTGAGCGCGAAGCACTCGCGCATGGCGTACCACATGCAACCATCAAGCTTGTCCTGTTTGGGAAGGAAGTCGAAGTCAGAAACCAAGATGGGATCGCCGAATTCACAGGTGATTTTAGGGAAACGAATACGCTCGCCCTTGCGCTTCACGTTCTCGGCATCGCGAACCGTCATGGGAAGGATAGGCGCATGGCCCATGCGCGCGATGAGCGCCGCACCACCGTGGATTTCGGGGGTTTTCGATCCCTTGCCGCGACGCGTTCCCTCGGGCATGATGCAGATGACCTCGTCGTTCTTCAACATGCTGGAAGCGCGCTTAATGGCCGCCCTGTCCGCCGTATCGCGCTTGATGGGAAACACACCCAAATGGGCAAGTATCCACGCGAAAATGTACGGCTTGCCTTCGAACAAAGTGCTGCGCGCGATCATGCGGGGCCAAAGTTTCGGTCTTACCGACAGATAGATGAACACGACGTCCAAGAACGACGTGTGATTCGCGATGATGACCACGCCCGATTTATCAGCGAAAGCGTCAAGGCTTTCGCGGTTATCGACGCGGTAGCGGAACAGGATCTTGAAAACAAAACCGACGAAGCCGACGATGATATGAGCCACGATATGAGAGACATGCTTCTCGGGCGACGTGCCGCCGAACGACATGTCCCAGCATTTCTCGTACGCGGGTCGCTTCGCGCTTTTCTCATCCTGCGCGGGTTTGTCTTGCTGCTTATCTTGCTGATCGGACATCGATGCCCCGACTTTCTACAGATGAGCTTTGGCAAGCTGGCAGATCTTCTCGATGACTTCCTCGATGGAGAGATCGGAAGAGTCGAGCATGACAGCATCGGCAGCCGGTTCAAGCGGCGACGAATCGCGCGACGAGTCGATCTCATCACGCTTCACGATGTCGGCAAGGACCTCGTCGTAATCAACAGAGCCTATGCCTCGCTCAGCGTTTTGAGCCACACGACGGCGCGCCCTCTCTTCGGCAGAGGCGAACAGGAACACCTTGACCGCCGCGTCCGGGAAGACGACGGTTCCGATATCGCGGCCTTCGACTACGTAATTGCCACTGTTGCCAATACGCTGCTGCTGGGCAACCAAGGCCGTACGAACGAGCGGCTCTTTCGAGACAAGGCTGACGGCGCGATCGATCTCGGCAGTACGAATCGCGCGGGTCACGTCGACGCCGCCCATCAAAACACCGCTCGGAGACGGCTCGCCCTGTTCGTAAGCGAACTCGATGCGGTAATTGTTGGCAACCTGGTCAAGCCCCCGCGAATCGTCGAAGTCAACGCCGTTCTGAATTGCCTGCCAGGCAATAGCGCGATACATGGCGCCGGTGTCAAGGCAGGTGAAACCCAGCCTGCGCGCCACTTCCTTGGAAACGGTCGATTTGCCGGCACCAGCCGGTCCATCAATTGCAACGATCATCGAACGAGCCTTTCTATGTCTTTCAAAAAATCGGGGTAGCTTACATCAACGCACGAGAAGTTCTTGATGCCAACGGGCTTTTCCCCAGTCAAGCCAACAAGCGACCATGTCATGGCAAGACGATGATCGCCAAGAGAATCGAACACGATGCCGTCGGGGATCTCAAGATCGGGATTGCCCTCTACGAACAGGTCGTCGCCTTCAATCCAAGAATCGACACCAAGCTGCGCCAGACCGTTGCGCACAGCAGTAAGACGGTCGGTCTCTTTAGCGCGAAGCTCGCCCGCATCGCGAAAAACCGTAACGCCGCGAGCGAACGCCGCAACCAATGCCAGAACCGGAACCTCATCGACCAAACTGGCGATCTTGGATCCCGGAACCTCGCATCCGCGCAGCTTACCAGAATAACATGCCGACATCACGCCGAAAGGCTCCTTACCCGACGATCCGGTTCTATGAACCTCGATATCGGCGCCCATGCGCTCAAGCGTGCGGAAGAAGCCGGTTCGCGCAGTGTTCAGGCTGACGTTCTCGATCTGAATGGCGCTTCCCTTCTTCAACAAGGCAGCGCAAATCAGGAAAGCCGCAGAAGAGGGGTCGCCGGGAACGACGACCTCGCACGACTTCAAGGCGGCAGGACCGTTCACGCTAGCCGAAAGCTCGGAAGCAGTGGTTTCGACGCCGAACTCGGGCAGCATGAGCTCGGTGTGATTGCGCGAAGTAGACGGCTCGTTGACCGTAGTGATTCCGTTCGCATACACGCCGGCAAGCAACACAGCGGTTTTCAACTGAGCGGAAGCCATGGGCGAATCGTAGGAAATCGCCCGCAGATCGCGCGTTCCGCGCTCGACGATGGGAAGGGTTTCGGCGCCGGCGGGGTCGAAGCTCACACCCATCTTCATCAGAGGCGCCGTGATGCGACGCATCGGTCTGCGGGAAAGAGATTCGTCGCCGGTGATCTTAACCTCGATATCCCACGGAGCAAGGATGCCCATCAAAAGACGCGCGGTCGTTCCCGAGTTAGCGCAGTAAATCGGACCGTCAGGCTGCTTGGGGCCTTTCGCGCCCCACCCGACCACGCCACCCGACAGACTGCCGTCGGGCTGCTTTTCGAGCGTGACCTCAGCACCGAGCTTTCTTACCGCGTTGATCGAAGCGCGCACATCGCTCGAGTCAAGCACCCCGCTCAAGCGCGATGCTCCCTCGGCCATAGCCGAGAACAAAACGGCACGGTGAGAAATGCTTTTGTCTCCAGGAACGACGCAAGAGCCCGACAAAGGGCCGGACAAAGGCTCGATCGTCTTAACATCATCAGTCGACATGAGTATGCTCCTTCGGTGACAACGGGCTGAACGAAACCGAGAATCCGGCGTTGATCAGCTCAAACGACAGCTTACCGATATCTCCTTCATCGGTTAGCAGCATGTTCAGAACAGCGCTGTTCTCGGTAACATGGTCGATCTCGATCGACTGGATGTTGCAGCCGACCGAGCTTGCTATGGTTGTGACCTCGGCAACGACGCCGTTGCGTTGAGGCACCGGAATGCGAACCTCTATCATGCGCTCGGACGATGGCACCCACGCCGCGGGCAGTTCTCGCCTGAGCTCGGCCGCCTGCTGCAACTGATTCTTCATGGAAACGCGGTCGTCTTCGCGCAAGGAGCGTGCGAACGATTGCAGGATGTCGCACATATCGTCGATGCCGGAAAGAACCTCAGCGGAATTATCGAATTCGATGCCTGTCCACAGATCGGCCGAACCTGCCGCGATACGCGTGGTGTCTTTGAAACCACCCGCGGCCAGCCGCATGATGTTTCGCTGCTCGCGTGAAGCATGGTCGGCAAGCGTGACCAACGACGACGCAACAAGATGCGGGACATGGCTTACCACCGCGACAGCGCGATCGTGTTGTTCACGGGGAAGCGAGATCATGCGGGCGCCAAGACCGGTCGTGAACTCATGCAGATGCTGGATGTCATCACCATCGGTTCCCTGGTCGGGACACAAAATCCAGTAAGCGCCTTGGAACATGTCAGCACGGCACCCTTCGATGCCGTTCTTCTCGGAGCCGCACATGGGATGTCCCGGGACGAACTTTTCGGGAGCCTTAAGAGCGCGTGCCGCCATCTCGCAGATACGGCTTTTCGTGGAAGCAGTATCGGAAATCAAACCGGAATAGCCCCAATCGGCAAGGCGCTCGAAATAATACTCGGCAACATCAACGGGAGTGGCGATCAGCACCAGGTCGCATGAATCGATGACGAACGACCGAAAGGCGTCGCCATCAGGACGAGAGCAGCCGTCAACCATCCCCTTCTCCAATGCGATGCGCAGCGTGCGGTCGTCCGTATCGACTCCGAAAACGCGGACATCAGGCCAAACGTGCTTGACAGCCGACGCACAAGACGAACCTATCAAACCCAATCCAACAACGGCTATCGCCGAGAACGGGCATTGTTTAGGGGTTTGTTCCGCTGAGAGAGCCATCTGGAGAAAGCCCCTTTCAATTAGATAGATACCGCTTTCAGGTCATTCTAGCATTCCCCGTCAAGGGACAGCTGAACATGCCAAACCTAGAATCGACCGTTAATTATCTGCGACGTCAATAGCCGCTTTGAGAGACGCAACCTCGGAATCGGAAAGAACACGCCATGAACCGCGCTCGAGACTGCCAAGATCAAGCGGCCCGAATGTATCGCGATGAAGCGCCACGACGGGATGACCGATAGCAGCGAACATGCGCTTCACCTGATGGTAACGTCCTTCCCTAATGCCGATGCTCACGTAGCTTCGCGCACGCGAGCGCTCCTTCAGGATCTCGGCGTACACGCGCGACCCACCGCGAACCACCTGCGACGGCATAACCAGCATCTCCGCAGCGCGTTCGGCTTTACGACCCTGCAGGATCTCGACCTCGGCAGGTTGGGTCATCCCATCATCAAGCTGGATTCCCCGTCGAAGCTGGTCAAGCTGCTTTGCCGTGGGGGTGCCCTCCACACAGGCAAGATAGACCTTCTTCACGTGATGACGTGGATGAAGCAAGCCGTTTCCAAGCTCGCCGTCGGTTGAGAACAAAAGCAAACCGGTTGTGTCGGTGTCCAAACGACCGATGGGGAAAAGCCCAGGATAGCGATCGATCGGAGCCAGATCGGCAACACAGGGGCGCTCGAGCTGATCGTGCATGGTGGTGATAACCCCTGCGGGCTTGTGCATCATGATGGTGGTCGAAGCATCGCCAAGCTTCACGACGACGCCGTCGACAGCCACGACATCGACTAACGGATCGACCTTGCTTCCCAGCTCGGTCACCACTTCCCCGTTGACAGTAACGCGACCCGCGGTCATAAGGTTCTCGGAGCCACGTCTTGATGCAGCACCCGCACGTGCAAGGAACTTCTGCAGGCGCATAGGGACAAGACGTCCCCCCTCGCCGTCTTCAGGGCGATCGGAGAAATCAGGGCTCGAAACGACCGTGTCGTCGATCGCGGAATCATTCATGTTGTCGCTTTTGACGTTGCTCACTCTACTCACTGTCCATATCGAACGTCAGACTATCGAAATCGATCTTCTCAACGGTCGCAAACGGAGATTCGTCGATGCCTGTAAGACCCGCGATCCCCGCCGCCACCTCATCCTCGGTGGGCTCGTTAGCCGCCTGAGTGGCACCCAAACGCTCGCGAATAAGCTGCGCAGTCCTCTCGTCGGGGGCGAACCCCTCAAGATCAGGCAGATCACGCGGGGAAGCCAGCCCGAATTTCTCGAGAAAAGCCGCACTCGTGCCGTAAAGAACAGGATTACCCGGTGCGTCAGAGGTTCCAGCCTCGCGAATAAGCCCGCGATCGAGCAACGTGCTGACAACACCGTCGGAATTCACGCCACGTATGGCGGCAATCTGAGCACGCGTTATAGGCTGTCCGTACGCAATGATGGAAAGCACCTCGAGAGCCGCCTGAGACATCTTACGCGTATCCCAGGAAAGGACGTACTTCTGCAAAAGCGCATCAAAACTTGGATGCGTGTACAAACGCCAACCACCGGCAACCTCAATGAGCTGAATCCCGCGCTCATCCTGCTTAAGACGGTCGCGCAACGCCTCAAGGCCTAGCACGACATCTGAAGTATCGCACTCGAGCATTTCCGCCAATGTGATAGCGTTCACCGGCTCGTTCGTAACGAACAGCAAAGCCTCAAGCGCGGCTGGCAACTGCTCTTTTTGCAATCCCTCGAACATATATGCTCCTCAGAGTAGGTCTTTCGATTAAAGGGACTATCCTTCTTCGCCCACCGAAGTGAGCGCATCGTCTCCCGTTAAATCAAGCTCGCCTGAGCCTTCGATGTAGTCGACCTCGATATCGCCGAACGGGTTGTCCTGAGTAAGATGAACCATTTGCCTTTTGTAAAGCTCGAGCAAAGCAAGAAACGTGACAACGACGATGGGCGTAGGCGTGTCGTCGTGAATCAGATCCGAGAAACGAAGGTGCTTCTCGTTCGAAAGGCGCCTATGGAGCGCCCTGACATGAACCTCAACGGGAATGGGTTTCTTGGCGATATGCTCGGACTCAAGCAAAACGACATCGCGACGCGAGAATGCACCCGCCGCCAAGAAACCGATCGCGTCAAGCGAAACGTCGCGCAGGAAATCGGGCATGACTTCTGCGAAACGCTCGGGCACACCGAACGTTCGAGGATGCATGCGGGCTTGCGCCTCCATGCGCATGCCCAAAGCAGCAGCTGCGTTCTTGTACTTCTTGTACTCGATAAGCTTCTCAACGAGCATGTCGCGAGCCTGACTAGGCGTAAGTTCAGTCAGATCCTCGACGGCTCCATCCGTCTCGGCGGGAATAAGGCTTTGCGCCTTGATTTCAAGGAGCGTGGAGACAACGAGAAGGAAGTCGCTTGCCACATCAAGATCGAGAGCGCGCATTCTCTCGACTTCATCAAGATACTGATTGACGATGTCGTTAACCGAGATAGACCCGATATCAACGCGCTGCCTACCAACAAGGTACAGAAGCAAGTCGAAGGGCCCCTCGAAACTTTCAGTACGGACGCGATATGACATGGCCTACCCCATATACGGGAACAGCAGGTCGAAAAGATTGCCCGCTGTGACGTTCAAATACCAACTGAACGGATCGATTCTCATGAACTGAGGCAGCAAGATCACCGCGATCATGAAAATCGGAAACGCATACTGTTGAACCTTGTAATACTGGGGCAGGTACTTCTCGGGAAGGAAGAACGCGAAAATGGACGAACCGTCCAACGGAGGTATCGGAAGAAGATTGAAGAACATAAGATAAAGGTTGACCAGCGCAAACATAGGAAGAAAGAGCAAGAAGAAATAACGGAACAACTCGCTGGACGTCATCCATTGCAGCACTGGTGCGAAGTTGAAAAGCAAAGCGCCGATTAACGCGGCAAGACACGCCAAAAGAAGATTGGCGCAAGGACCTGCCAGTCCAACTATCAGATCGCCCTTTCGGGGATCCTTGAAATATCGGGGGTTATAGGGAACCGGCTTCGCATAACCGAAAATGGGCATGTTCATCGACATAAGCAGGAATGGCAAAATCACCGTGCCAAACGGGTCGATGTGCCTTGCAGGGTTGAACGAGAGCCTACCCGACCCCTTTGCAGTAGGGTCGCCCATTTTAAACGCAGCAAAGGCATGGCTGGCCTCGTGACAAACGATGGCAGTAACAAAGCTGATAACAGAACAGATAAGGTATGGCCATGAAGGCAACGAGGACACGTGACGCCTTTCGTTGTAGGTCGGTCGGAATCAGAATGCGCAAAAGGCATTTCCACCATCTTAAAGGCTCTTCAGCAAACGACTGGTTGCTTCGGACCCCCTTTCGTTGAATATACGCAAAAACGGCCCGGCGCAAAGCGCCGAGCCGTTACATAAATCAGTATATGATTCAAACCTATTTGAAGAACCCAGCATAATTGTGAGTCTTCAACTGGCTTTCGACCTTAGTCATGGTGTCAAGCGCAACACCGATCATGATCAGGATCGAAGTACCACCGAACGCCTGAATAAGCTGATTGCCCGTGAAGTAGAACAGAATGGACGGAACAACAGCGATCAGAGCGATGAAGATGCCACCCGGAAGGGTAACACGACGGAGCACGTTGTGGACGTACTCCTCGGTAGCCTTACCCGGACGGATTCCGGGGATAAAGCCGCCTTGCTTCTGCAGGTTCTCAGCAGTCTGGCCCGGATCGAACACCATAGAGGTGTAGAAGTAGGCGAAAAAGACGATGAGACCTGCGGTAAGGATCCAGTTCACCCAACCAGTGGAAACAGCGTTAGCCACAACAGTGAGCCAGCCGACGTTGAACAGCGCCGCAAGCTGAGCCGGGAAGTAAATCAGGCAGCTAGCGAAGATGATCGGAATAACGCCAGCAGCGTTCACCTTGAACGGGATGTACGTGGACTGACCACCCATCATCCTACGGCCCTGAACACGCTTGGCGTAGTTCACGGGAATACGACGCTGAGCACGCTCAACGAAGATGATCAGCGGGACGCAGACCAAGATGACGGCAACGATCAGAACCGTAAGGGCGACACCCATGCCCGTGTTGTCCATCGAGGTGACAGACGAATACAAAGCAGAAGGCACGCGGGAAACGATGCTGACGAAGATGATCAGCGACATGCCGTTGCCAACACCGCGCTGGGTGATGAGCTCGCCCATCCACATGATGAGCGCCGTACCGGCAACCAAGGTGAAAACAACCACGATGCTGGTGAGCCAGGTGGGAACTGCGGAGCTGAACTGAACGCCGTAAGCGGGCGACTGGAACAGTAGCAGGTAACCGACGGCATTGATGAGACCAAGGCCGAGCGTGAGCCAGCGAGTAACCTGAGTGATCTTACGGCGCCCAGACTCGCCCTCGCGCGCCCAACGCCCCACAGCGGGGATGACACCCTGCATCAGCTGCATGATGATCGATGCAGTGATGTAGGGCATGATTCCCAACGAGAACACCGAGAAGTTCGACAACGCGCCGCCAGTGAAAAGGTCGAGCATGGTCATCGAAACCTGTGCGCTCGATGCCATGAAGGCATCAGCAAGTGCGCGGAACGGGATTCCCGGAACAGGCAGGTACGCGCCAACGCGATAAAGCGCCAAGATACCGAGCGTGAAGAGGATCTTCTTACGCAGCTCGGGCACTTTGAATGCGTCAACGAATGCACTTAGCAAGGCTGTTCAACCTTTCCGCCAGCAGCTTCGATCTTGGCCTGAGCAGAAGCCGAGACCTTATCGACCTTGATGGTGAGAGCCTTGGTAAGCTCGCCATCGCCAAGAACCTTGACCAGCGCGTCTTCGTGCTTGATGATGCCCTTGGCCTTCAGACTTGCGCCATCGACGATCTCGCCAGCTTCGTACTTCTCCTCGAGACGGCCAACGTTGACCGGGAGGTACTCAACACGGTTGATGTTGGTGAAGCCAGGAAGCTTCGGAAGACGACGTGCCAGAGGAGTCTGGCCACCCTCGAAGCCGGCCTTCTTGCCGCCACCGGAACGGGACTTCTGACCGTTCAGACCACGACCAGCGGTCTTACCCTGGCCAGCAGCATGGCCACGGCCGACGCGCTTACGGTTCTTACGAGAGCCCGATGCGGGCTGCAGATCCTTCAATTCCATTTAAAACTCCTTTACGCTTTTCAGGCTTTCATGCCTGCGCTGACAGCTCGCCGCCAGCAAACTTCCAATAACTTGATGCATTTTGCACCAGGCATAACAAACAGCATGAGCGGCAAAATAGTCGCTCATGCTGTCGGTTTCAAGAGAACTATTAGATCTCTTCGACCTTGATAAGATGCTTGACCTTGAAGATCATGCCGCGGATGGACTCATTGTCCACCTGATCGACAGTCTTGCCGATGCGGCCAAGACCAAGGGCCTTCAGGGTTTTGCCCTGATCGGCCTTGCGGCCGATGGAGCTCTTAACCTGCGTGAGACGCAGGGTCTTCTTTGCGTCAGACATTACTTGGTCTCCTTTCGACCGAAGATGTGGTCGACGGAAACGCCGCGACGGTCAGCAACCTGGGCAGCGGTTTCCATGTCGCGCAGGCCCTCAGCAGTAGCCTTAACGACGTTGAGAGCGTTGTTGGTGCCAAGTTCCTTGGTGATGACGTCGGTAACGCCAGCAAGCTCGAGAACTGCACGGACAGCGCTGCCGGCCATAACGCCGGTACCAGGAAGAGCCGGCTTGATCAGAACGCGGCCTGCACCGAACTCGCCGATGATGTCATGAGGAACGGTGAAGGAACCGGGAACCTCAGTGGACTCGACCAGCGGCACGGAGAACATGTTCTTCTTGGCATCCTCGACGCCCTTGGAGATGGCGTTGGGGACTTCCTTGGACTTGCCCATGCCGACACCGACGCGACCCTTGCCGTCGCCAACGACGACGAGAGCGGACAGAGCCATGCGACGGCCGCCCTTGACTACTTTGGAAACGCGGCTGATGGAGACAACGCGCTCCTGGAGCTCAGGTACTCCTGCTTCTTCATGTTGTTTACGAGGCATATCTCAAGCTCCTTCTAGAATTTCAGGCCTGCTTCGCGGGCGCCTTCGGCAACAGCCTTGACGCGACCGTGATACAGGTTGCCACCGCGGTCGAAAACGACCTCAGTGATACCGGCCTCGATGGCCTTCTTGCCGATGATCTCGCCGAGAGCCGCAGCTCCCTCGACCGTGGCGGCCTTCTTGCCGGTGGCCTTGAACTCAGCACCGAGGGTGGAAGCACCGCAGATGGTGTTGTGAGCAACGTCGTCGATTACCTGAACGTAAACGTTGCTGTTGCTACGGGTAACGCAAAGACGGGGACGAGCAGCGGTTCCGTTGATCTTGCCGCGAACACGGCGATGACGGCGAGCAAGCCCGTTTTGCCTTTTCTTCAAATTAGCGTTCATTGAACTTTCCCTTCAATCTCACAGTCCGAAAAGGTGGAACATTAATCGCCCTTGGCGGCCTTGCCAAGCTTACGACGGACGAACTCGCCGTCGTAGCGGATACCCTTGCCCTTGTAAGGCTCGGGCTTACGCCAGCTGCGGATCTCGGCAGCGACCTGGCCAACCTGCTCCTTGCTCGGACCAGAGACAACGATCTCGGTCTGGGAGGGAACCTCGAACTTGATGCCCTCGGGGCATTTAACGAAAACCGGATGGGAATAGCCCAACTGAAGCTCAAGATCAGAGCCCTTGAGCTGAGCACGATAACCGACGCCGACGAGGACGAGCTTCTTCTGGAAGCCCTTCTCGCAGCCTTCGATCATGTTAGCGATGAGGGTGCGAACCAGACCGTGGAAGCACTTTGCGTCATGGCTGTCGTCAGGACGCTCGACCAGGATCTCATTCTCCTCCTGCTTGATGATCATGATGGACGGGAACGTGCGAACGAGCTCGCCCTTAGGGCCCTTCACGTCAACCGTGGTGCCATCGATCTTAACTTCGATGTTGGCAGGAACGGTGATGGGCTGTTTGCCGATACGAGACATACTAAACCTCTTCCTTTCCTACCAGATGTAAGCGATGACCTCGCCGCCGATACCCTTTTTACGGGCATCGCGATCGGCCATAACGCCTTGACTCGTCGAGATGATTGCAGTACCGAGACCACCGAGAACGCGGGGCAGCTCGTCCTTGCCAGCGTAAATGCGCAGGCCGGGCTTGGAGATGCGCTTGATGCCGCGGATGGTCTTCGTTTTCTTGTCGCCGAACTTCAAAGCGATCTCGAGCGTAGCGCGGGGCTCGCCGGGGATCACCTCGTAGGACTTGATGTAGCCTTCTTCGTGCATGATGCGGGCTACCTCGACAAGTTTCTTGCTAGACGGCATGGAAACCGTCGCCTTGCCAGCAGAGTTAGCGTTACGCACACGCGTAAGCATATCTGCAATGGGGTCGGTCAATGTCATTTGATTTCTCCTTTGGTCCTTGATGAACCACATCGTTCGGTTCGCGAAAGCCCTTAGCTTCAACGCCTGAACGAGGGCACACCCTGAAACGTTCTAAAGTCTGTCTTTTACCAAGAGGACTTCGTCACGCCGGGAAGTTCGCCTTTGTTGGCAAGCTCACGCAAGCAGACACGGCACAGGCCGAACTTGCGGTAGTAAGCACGGGGACGTCCGCAACGCACGCAGCGGTTGTGCTGACGCGTCGAGAACTTCGGCTCGCGCTTAGCCTTGGCGATCATCGATTTCTTAGCCATGCATTCCTTCTTTCCTTCTGCCCGGCAGGTTCATGCGGCACCTGCCAGACCTCTTACAAACAAAACGCTTTCGCGTTTAGTTCTCCTTGAACGGGAAGCCAAATGCGTCCAGAAGTGCGAACGCAGCTTCATCGTTATCAGCGGTGGTGACGAACGTGATGTCCATACCACGGGTACGATCGATCTTATCGTAATCGATCTCAGGGAAGATCAGCTGCTCGGTGATGCCGAGGGAGTAATTGCCACGGCCGTCGAAACTGGTGCGCGAAATGCCGCGGAAGTCGCGAACGCGCGGAAGGGCGGTTGCCAGCAGACGATCCATAAACTCGTACATACGGTCGCCGCGGAGGGTGACCTTGCAGCCGATAGCCTGGCCCTCACGAACATGGAAGCCAGCGATGGACTTCTTAGCGCGAGTGACGCAAGGCTGCTGACCAGTGATGATACGCATATCCTCGATGGCGGCATCGAGCTGCTTGGAATCAGATGCAGCAGCGCCGACACCCATGTTGACGACGATCTTCTCGAGCTTCGGAACGAGGTTGACGTTCTTGATGTCAAGATCCTTCTCAAGCTTGGAGATGATCTCGTTCTTGTACATTTCCTTCAAACGAGGAGCCATGTGTTCAAATCCTTTCGATGAATTAAACGCAGGATTGCCGACCCTGCGTCCCCTAAAAGCACCGGGGTCATAGTATAGGGGCCTAAAGCGACCGTGAAAAGGCACTTCGCTTTAAGCCCACAACAATTAATCGATGTCCTTGCCGCACTTCTTGCAGACGCGATGCTTGCCGTTCTCGTCGATGCGATAAGCAACGCGAGTGGGCTGCTTGCAGCTGGGGCAAACCAGCATCACATTGGACACGTGAAGCGGAGCCTCGATCGACGAGATGCCGCCCTGGGGGTTCTGCTGGGTCGGACGAAGGGCCTTCTTGTGGATGTTGACCTTCTCGACCACGACACGGTTGCGAGCAGGGAGCGCGGAGAGGACCTTGCCCTCTTTGCCCTTATCCTTGCCGGCGATGACCTTAACGATGTCGTCTTTCTTGATGTTCATACCGCTCATTCTGCGAACACCTCCCCTACAGAGTTTCCGGTGCCAAAGACACGATCTTCATGTACTTCTTTTCGCGCAGCTCGCGGGCAACAGGCCCGAAGATACGCGTGCCGCGAGGCGTTCCATCCTCGTTGATGAGAACAGCGGCGTTCTGGTCGAACTTGATGTAGCTGCCATCGTTGCGACGAACTTCCTTCTTCGTGCGAACGACGACGCAGCGCACAACATCGCCCTTTTTGACGGCGGCGTTGGGGATAGCTTCCTTAACACTGCAGATGATGACGTCACCGAGGCCCGCGTAGCGACGGCCGGTGCCGCCGAGGACCTTGATGCACTGCACCTTGCGAGCGCCGGAGTTATCGGCCACCTGGAGCATGGTTTGCACCTGAATCATTGCTTCTACCTAACTTTCCTATAGAGCATACGGTGTTAACCGCAGACTATTTGGCCTTCTCAACGATCTCGACGAGGCGCCAACGCTTCATCTTCGACAGCGGACGCGTCTCCATGACGGAAACGGTATCGCCAACATGAGCCTCGTTGTTCTCGTCATGAGCATGCAGCTTCTTAGTGCTGGTCATCATCTTGCCGTAAATAGGATGCGGCTTGCGCTCAGAGATCTGCACAACGATGGTCTTGTCATTGGCATCGCTCACGACAACGCCCTGACGGACCTTTCGGTTGTTGCGTTCATCAGTCATATTGCTAATCTACCTTCCTCGACGTGCCCTAGTTCAGAGCTTTCAGCTCACGAGCACGCATCTCGGTCTGAATGCGGGCGATGTCCTTCTTGACCTGACCGACGCGAGCGGTGTTGTCAAGCTGGCTGGTAGCCATCTGGAAGCGCAGATTGAAAAGCTCCGCGCGCGCTTCTTTGAGCTTAGCCTGCAAATCTTCGGCGGAAAGCTCGCGAATCTCTGCTGGTTTCATTTATTCCTGACCTTCCGTTTCACGAGTCACGATCTTGCACTTGATAGGAAGCTTGTTGATTGCAAGACGAAGTGCCTCTTTGGCGACAGCCTCTTCAACGCCGCCGACCTCGAACATGATGCGGCCAGGCTTGACAACGGCAACCCAGCCCTCGGGATTACCCTTGCCGGAACCCATGCGGGTTTCTGCAGGCTTCTGGGTGATAGGCTTATCCGGGAAGATGGTGATCCAGACCTTGCCGCCACGCTTCATCTCACGAGTCATGGCAACACGAGCAGCCTCGATCTGACGGTTGGTGATCCAAGCAGCCTCAAGAGCCTGGATACCGAACTCGCCGTGGTTCAGACGGGTTCCACCCTTGGCCTTGCCCTTCATGGAACCGCGCTGCACCTTGCGGTGCTTTACACGCTTAGGTACGAGCATTTACTTAGCACCCCTCTCGTTACGGTCGTTGCGCGGACGGCCATTGCCGCGACGCGGACGACTCGGGCGAGACGAACCCTCCAGTGCAGGCTGCGGAGCCTTCTGGCCGGGCATAACGTCGCCGTGATAAATCCAAACCTGAATGCCGATGGAACCCATCGTGGTAGCTGCGGTAGAGAAACCGTAGTCGATCTTGGCGCGCAGAGTGTGACGCGGGATACGACCCTCGCCGTACCACTCGCGGCGGCTCATCTCAGCGCCACCAAGACGGCCGGAGCACTGGATACGAATGCCCAGAGCGCCAGACTTGCGAGCGGACTGAACAGCCTTGCGCATGGCGCGACGGAAAGCGACACGGCCAACGAGCTGCTCTGCGATGGACTCGGCAACGAGCTGAGCGTCGAGCTCGGGGCGCTTGACCTCGATGACCTCAACGGAGACGGTGCCGGTAGCGATCTTCTCGAGGTCGCGGCGGAGCTCGTCGATCTTGGCGCCCTTCTTGCCGATGACAACGCCCGGACGAGCAGTGGTGATGATGACCTTGGTCTTGTCACCAGCGCGCTCGATCTCGACGCGGGAAACGGCAGCGCGGTCAAGCTCCTTCTCGAGGAAGCTACGGATAGCAAGATCGTTCTCGAGGTTGGCGGCGTAGTCCTTATTTGCGTACCAGCGGCTGCGCCAATCCTCGGTGATGCCGAGGCGGAAACCGGTAGGGCTTACTTTCTGACCCATAAGGCTTTATGCCTCCTCTCGGGTAGCAACGACAATGGTGATGTGGGCCGTGCGCTTGTTGATGCGCGATGCGGAACCCTTAGCGCGAGGACGGATACGCTTCAGCGTGGGGCCCTCGTCAACGTAGCACTCCTTGACATAAAGAGCCTCGGGGCGCACATGGTGCAGGTTCTCGGCGTTGGCGACTGCGGAGTTCAGAACCTTCTCAACCGTCTCGGCGATGCCGCGGTTGGTGAAAGCGAGGATCTCCTGAGCCTGGGGGACGGATTTACCGCGGACCAGGTCGACTACCACGCGAGCCTTGCGGGGAGAAACGCGGACGTAACGCGCGATTGCTTTTGCTTCCATCGTTTACTCCTCCTTACTTCTTCTTCTTGTCGGCCGCGTGACCCTTGAAGGTACGCGTAGGGGCGAACTCGCCCAGCTTGTGGCCAACCATGGACTCGGTAACATATACGGGGACGTGCTTACGACCGTCATGAACGGCGATCGTGTGGCCAACCATCTCAGGGAAGATGGTGCTTGCACGGGACCACGTCTTGACAACGTTCTTCTCGCCAGCTTCATTCATCGCGATGATGCGGCCCAAGAGGCGCGGCTCGACGAAAGGTCCTTTCTTCAAACTTCTGCTCACTTATAGCTCCTTAACGTTAAGCATTACTTCTTGCGACGGCGAATGATCAGCTTGCTCGAAGCCTTCTTCGGGTTGCGGGTACGATGGCCCTTGGTAGGAACGCCCCACGGAGAAACAGGGTGACGACCAGAAGTCTTGTTCTTGCCCTCGCCACCGCCATGGGGATGGTCGACCGGGTTCATAACGGTACCGCGAACGGTAGGACGAACGCCGAGCCAGCGGTTACGGCCGGCCTTGCCGATCTTGATGTTGGCATGCTCGGCATTGCCAACCTCGCCGATGGTCGCACGGCAGGTGAGCAGAACGCGACGCATCTCGGAAGAAGGCATACGCAGGATGGCGTACTTGCCTTCCTTGCCCATGAGCTGAATGCTGGTGCCAGCGGAACGAGCAAGTGCAGCGCCCTTGCCAGGCTGGAGCTCAACAGCATGGATGAGAGTACCAACGGGGATGTTGGCCAGCGGCATTGCATTGCCGGGCTTGATGTCGGCATCGGGACCGGAGATGACCATATCGCCTACATGAAGGCCCTTCGGATGAAGGATGTAGCGCTTCTCGCCGTCGACGTAATGAAGGAGCGCGATGCGGGCGGAGCGGTTGGGGTCGTACTCGATGGTAGCGACCTTGGCGGGCACGCCGTCCTTGTTGCGCTTGAAGTCGATGATACGGTAACGACGCTTGTGGCCGCCGCCCTGATGACGGGTGGTAATGCGACCGTTGTTGTTGCGGCCTGCCTTCTTAGACAGAGGCGCAAGGAGCGACTTCTCGGGCTTGTCCGTGGTGATCTCGGCAAAGTCGGAGACCATCTGGAAACGACGTCCGGGACTAGTCGGCTTGTACTGCTTGACTCCCATTCTTCTTTTCCTTTCCTAGGCTTATCCGCGAATAGTCAGTTCGCAAACAGCCTGTCTGATAGACCTTCGCTCGCACGCCTCGTCGTACACCGAAGGTCCCTTGCACTTCGCGGGCACGATTGCCAGATCGCACATGAAGAGGCATGCGCGCTGACTCCGTAACCCACGCGTCCGGGTGTATCCATACCTCTCCGAACGCAATTGAATATTATAAGGGCAAAGGGACCGAACGCACAAGCGCAGGTTGAGCGTTCATAACCTACCCACAACCTGCGAAATATCGATTAACTTGGGGTTTTAAAAGGGTGAGTGCCCGGCGTGCAGGCTTCCCTAGCGCGCCTTCTCAGTGCGAAGAACGCACAAGGATTGACGGATGCACGAGATGTCGAACATGAGCGTCTCCATCTTTTCTCCATCAATTTGAACCGGAAGGCTCTTTTCGAACGAAATAGAGATCTTCTTCGCACGATGAAACTCGATCTTCTTCCGCTTGGTGTGATGACCGTCTTTCGCAAGGGCGAACGTAAGGCCGGCTTGAGCCAAGGCCATAGGCGCACGGGCGATGCAGATGTCGAAAAGGCCGTCTTGAGCATCGGCTTCGGGGCAAACCGCGAAACCTCCCCCATAAGTTTTGCCGATCTGGACGGCAAGCAAATGCATGTCGACGGTTTGGGGCGGCAGATTGTCGAAGCGAACCGTTGCAGTATGGATATCGAGATGATGAAGCAGCTGATCGATTCCGCTTGCAAGATACAGCTGAGTGCCTGTTTTGCCTGTGCGCTTGCGACGTTCGACCGTATCGAGCGCGATTGCGGCATCAAGACCAAAAGACAGCGTTTCGCAGAAGTACTCTCCGTTGCATACACCCACATCGAGCATTGCGGGTCGGGCCTCGGCCAGCTGCACGGCAGCTGTTTTCAGGTCAGTCGACATCCCAAGGGTACGAGCATAATCGTTACCCGATCCAAATGGGATAAGGCCCATCTGAATGCGCGCGGCGTCGCTGCGAACAGCGACGTCGTCACGCATCATGATTCCATTGCACACCTCGTGAACCAGGCCGTCTCCGCCCAGCGCGACAAAGGTGTCGAAACCCTGGGCCTTGGAGGCGATGTCCTTTGCATGGCCCGGAGCATTGGTCGTGGCCACCTCAAGCGACTCGCAACCAGGCAGAACCGAAACAAGGCCCGCAGCGACGTCGATCGCTTCACCTGCCGCGCTGTTCTGCGCCGTAGGGTTCGCTATGAGAAGTACGCGACCGAGCATCGGCTACTCAGCCTGCTCTTCCTGAGTCTCGGGGTTCTTGTAAGCGATCTGAGCATGTTCGACAACCCACTTGCTGGCGCAGTAGCGCTCGGCGGACTCGCGCAGAGAGAAACCGTAGCCCTGCTCCTCCATCATCTTGCGAGCCTCATCGGGCAGCTGCGGGTTGATTTGCTCGCAGACGTCCTTGATATCCTGCTCGGTAACCTTAAGACCCTGAGTGCGGAAAATAGCGTCAAGCGCATAGCACTGCACCAGCGACTGACGCGTCTGCATGAAGATGTTGCGCTCTACTTGCTCTTCCCCACCGTTGCGGGAAACGAACTCCTCCCAGCGGATGCCCTGAGAGCTAACTTGCTGACGCAGGTCGTTGGTGATCTTGGTACGGGTGCCCTCGAAAACCTCGTCGGGGATATGGCCCATGAAGCGCTTGGAAAGCTCAACCGACGCGACGTTGCGAACATAGTCATCATACTGTGCGCGGCGAACACGGTGGACTTCCTTGGTAAGGGCCTCGCGAAGCTCGGCAACCGTCTTGTAGTCGGAAGAATTCTGGGCGACCCACTCGTCGGTAAGCTCGGGCACGATCTCCTTCTGGATGGAGATAACGCCAACGGTTGCCTCGTAAGGCTCGACCTTGTCAGAGGACCCGTCGTAACGCGGAGCCTCGAACGTGAACGTCTTGGTCTCGCCCTTCTTCATGCCGATGACGTTTTGCTCGAAAGTAGCGGGCATGCCGCCAGAGCCCAGCACATACGTGCGACCTTCGGTGGTAAGGGGCTTGATCTCGTTACCGTCCTGCTTGCAGACCAAGGACAGGAAGGCTGCGTCGCCGTTAACAAGAGGGCGATCCTCTTCGACGTCGACGAACTCGGCGCGATTGACGAGCATCTGATGGAGCTGCTGCTCAACCGTGGCCTCGTCGCCGTCGTATGGGAACACGGAGATGGAAACCGGGTCGTACGATGCAAGCTCGAATTCAGGCTTGACGATGACGTTCACGGTGAACTTGAACGGCTTGCCGCGCATGACAAGGTCGGCGTTCTCGATGGAGGGCATGAACGCAGGGCACACGCCATGTTTGTCGATGGCCATGGGAACAAGGGCATCGACAGCCTGCTGGTTCACCAGCATGTCGAGGTTGCTGATACCCATTTGCTCGGCCGCAGACTGTGCGAGGGTTTTCTCGGGATCCATGCGAACACCCATAGCCTGGCAGAAGTTAATCTCGGCAACTTCGAACGCACGATTGACTTCCTGCTCGGTTGCCGTGACCTCAAGGGTCACCGACTGCTCGTCTTTTGCAAGCTGAACTACCTTCATTGATTGCTCCTTAACAGCCGACGTCGGCTGCACGCCGACGTCGCTCCCGTCTAATTAACCAGATTATACTAAAGGTTTAGACTTCATTTTACCAGCACGTCTTTCACCTGCGGAAACGCGTTTCACAAATGCCGTAAGTGCTGAGAATCCAGCTCATAACGGGGCATTTGGGATAAGGCTGGGATAAGAAGCGGGCGGTCAAAGCCGACGTTCCAGCTCATAGGAGAAGCCCCTATCTCTAGGGGCTTCTCTCACTTGAAGGTTCTGTTAACCGCGCTTCACATTGCGCCGGCTTCATGACTTGGCGATTGGAGCCATCGGCACCGAGGGAAGCCGATACTAGAACCGAACTAGAACCAACTAGAACCTGTTTCAGGGCATGAAAAAAGGCCCCCTCCAAACGGAGAGGGTCTTGGTTTTGTTAAACCAAAGGTTGGAACACTCGCAACGATTTTCGCGATGTCACGAAAATGGCGAAGGGCTAAT